>ERZ791887.479-NODE-479-length-39038-cov-12.471770_pt1 | contig 39038 bp, 69 predicted proteins | sample MGYA00510157_ERZ791887 | MGnify/ENA primary metagenome ERZ791887 (study PRJEB30046, sample SAMN00792112) | human gut metagenome | study: EMG produced TPA metagenomics assembly of the A metagenome-wide association study of gut microbiota in type 2... | reverse complement strand
TTGCCGGAGCTGCCGATCTTCGCGGCATTGCCGGAGCTGCCGATCTTCGCGGCATTGCCGGAGCTGCCGATCTTCGCGGCATTGCCGGAGCTGCCGATCTTCGCGGCATAGCCGGAGCTGCCGATCTTCGCGGCATTGCCGGAGCTGCCGATCTGCGCGTATTTGCCGGAGCTGCCGATCTGCGCATCATCGCCGGAGCTTCCGATCTGCGCGTCATTGGAAACATCCACGGCCTCCGGCTTCGGCATTTTTTTGATCGTTTTCTCAAACAGAAAATCAACACAGGCGTTAATAAAGCCAGAAAGTCCGAGCTTTACGCCGATTTTAATCGTGCTGGTTGCGAATTTCTTGTCGTCATCCGTTACCGGAGGATCGATGGCTTCCACGGTTGTAAAGTCGCTGAACTGTCCGTCCGGGCGGACAAGCGGGTAATGGTCTAAAACGTCGAACGGATTAACGCAATAGTGTGTTACGCCCGGAACGCAGATGCCGTAACCGGATTTTTTGTAAACCGTGTTCTCTTCGTATTTGTGTCCACGGCAGATCAAGCCGGGTTCATAGGCTTTAAAGCCGTGCATATTATCGCTCATGGTCTTTCCTCCTCGTTTGGTTTATTTTTAAGATTTGCCAGAAGCCTTTCGAGACGGTCTCTGTCATCTCCATGCGGGGCGGAAACTGTTTTCTTTGGCGCTTCCGGCTCGTCCTTGAGCGGGAAAACACCCTGCCAGCCTCGCTGGATGCTCTGGTTAAGTATGGCGATCTTCTTCTCGTCATCGCCGGGGGCGAGCTTTTCCAGTTCGGAAAGCGTGAGAGCAAGGGCGCGGTCGGTAAGCGGTTTGCGCATCTTTTTCCGCATTTCCGCAAAATCGTTCAAAGCCACATCCAGCGCGGAAGCGCCTTTATGTTTTTCCTCGTCAGAGGGAAAACATCTGTCTTTGTCCTTGTCTTTGTCCTTGTCCTTGTCTTTGTTATTGGCTTTTTTGGGTTTTTCAAAAAAGGCTTGGGTTTTTTGGGTTTCTGAATTAACCGACGGCTTTTTCGGTCTGCCGCCCTTTTTCCCGTTCTCGGATTGCCGCGCACAGAAGTCGTTATAGCTGCCCTTATCCCTATCTATCTGCCACTTCATCTGCGGAAAGACAAAGCGCTCGTTCCCGCGGAGGTCGGGGACTTCGCCCGTGCTGCTGTAAGTGAGCAGCGCCGTGAAAAGCCGCCCGCGCTCCGCGTCGTTGAGTGGTTCAATCGCAGTAAGGTAGCTGTGATAGGCATTGAAGCTCTCTAATGCCATTGTGCGCCTCCGTTAAAACGGAAGCTGTCCGTCATCCTCTACCGGCGCGAGGTTCGCGCGCTCGTAGACTTCCTTCTGGTCGGGCTTGTCTTTTTTGCCGCCGCAGAAGCTGACCTCATCCGCGACGATCTCCGTTGACCGGCGGGCGTTGCCGTTTTTATCCGTCCAATCGCGGTTCTGGATGCGGCCTCGGATGCAGATCATGTCGCCCTTGGCGAAGTACGTGGAGACGAAATCGGCGGTCTTTCGCCATGCGGTGCAGTCGAAGAAATCGGAGCGGTCTTTGTCGCGGTTGACTGCGATCGAGAAGGACGTGACGGGTGTGTTGTCTGCGGTGTAGCGCTTTTCCGGATCGCGTGTGAGGCGTCCCATGAGGACGCAGGAGTTTATAGCCATCTTGGATCATCCTTTCGGTAAATTAGATTTTGTTCGTCCCAGCATCGATAGTGGGCTTTGAGATAGTCGCGGCAGTAGTGTCCGATCTCCTGCCGCATCGTCGCCGTGCCGTTGTCGAAGGCGTCGTGACAGAGGCGGCAGAGGGTCAGGACGTTTTCTTCGATACCCAATCCCCCGCGGGAACGGGGGATATAATGGGCTTCGGGGAATGCATAGATGGATTTGCAGTACACACAGCAATGATGGTCGCGTTCCCAAACGCGCTCTTTGACGGCCTTGGGAATGGCGCACGCCTTAGCGCGCTTGGAAGATATCCGCTTCATATTCCCTCCATCGTCATCTGGCCGTCTGGCTCTACGGTGAGCATCTGTTCCTGCGCCTTGCGGCACATATCCCGCATGATCTCAAAGCCGTACCCGCTACGTCCTGTTTCCATGCAAGCCCGAAGGGTTGCGCCGCTTCCCGCTACCGGGTCGATCACAACATCGCCGGGGTCGGTAAAGATCTCAATGAGCCGCTTTAATAGGTTCACGGGCTTCTGCGTCGGGTGAATCTTCGGGTATTGCTTTCCGTCCCGTCGCCACTCGAACCAGTTGAAGATCATCTTTCCGCCGTTGTTGAATTTTGGGAGCTTGTCCCGGTAGAGGACAACGGCGTATTCTGTAGCGCCTACGATCTTCATGTTGGCCTTGAGGACTTGCGCGGAATAGTTTTTAATAAATACAAGTGGATAGGAATGTTGAAATCCGTATTTCTGTCCGTACTGTACGACCGTTGGGATTTGCTCAAATGCGCAGAAAACGATCATTGCCGGGGCTTTGCCGCGTTCCTTCGGCTCTTTTTTCAAGAGCCGGTTGCAGAAGTGAAAATACTCGGCAATGTTAAAGTTGCCGTCCGAATTAAAGAACGCTTTCCCGGCTTTCTTGCTCTCGCCGTTCTTGTTGTCGCCACCGACGTACCACATCGGATTAGAGGCGTAAGCGTTCGCTCCGAGGTTGTACGGGATATCCGCTATAACAAGCTGCGCCTTCGGTATGTTGTACTTCTTGAAATTCTGGAAGTTGTCATTGAAAAGCTCGATTTTCATTTTTTCTTCCTCGCCTCCCATTCCCCCAGCAGGGCGGCGAGCTTGTCCGGCGGCATGGTCTCGATGCCTACGGCCTTGGCGTCCTGAATCAGGTTGTCTATAAGGCGGCTCATCGTGGAGCGGGAAAAGACCGAGGAACCATAGTAGAGGATCACATTCACGCAGTCGGGGATCTTGGACGCTGTGACATCGGACTGCCAGCCGAGGCCGTTTGATGCCCAGACTTGCCGCAGCTCATCCGCCGCCTCTGACTGGATGCAGACGATCTTCATGTTACCGCCAACGTCGCGGACGGCGCGGCGGTAGATTTCGGACGACGGAACGCCGGTTGCATTGGCGAGCTTGTCGATCAATGTCCAGGCATAAGCGTTCGCGTCGAGGCTGCGTATGTTTTTGGGCTTGATCTCGTATTCCCCCGGCGTGAACGCGTAGGCAAAGTGCCTCGCGTCCACGTCCGCGGTATGGAGCTTTAAGTAGCCGCCCTCCCAGATTGCCTTGTCAACCTTCACAGACGATCACCAGCGTCTTCGTGATTAAGGTTCTGCGCCTGTGCTTCGAGCTTTTCCAGCTTGAATCGCTTGCTGATGCAATCCGGGCAGACGCAGACGCCGTAGGCACGTTCGGAATAAGCTTTTACTTCCTCAACCGGCCACACAGTACCGTCCAGCCGTTTCCCCTTTTTCATAGCCTTGCCGCAGTCGGCGCAAATGGGGGGCGCTTCTTTCGGCGGGGCGGGTTTGTCCGGCGGCTCATATTCGGCGTTCAGGTCGGGGCGGGTATCCTTTGGAAAGCTCCGTTTCGGGTAGGAAAACACAACGCGCCCGTCAACGGAGATTTCCAGCGATTTGATGCGCTCTGATGTGTCGTATTCGATTTTCGTTACATCGAAAGCGTCGTAGCATTCCCATTTGCCGGATCGCTCGTTCTGTTTCAGCTTCTTGCATTTTTCGGCTTCGATAAAGATTTTCGGCGAGGAATACAGCTCACGCCCGATGCCATGCTTGGAACCGGCACGTTTGAAAGCGTCGGAGGCGCGGCCTTTTTCCGCTTCGGTGTTGCTCTCCGTTCCCGCATCCCATTTCCAAACAAGATGACCGTCGCCGAAATCGACGCCGATTCCGCCGTACAGAGTGCCGTCGATCAACTTGAAGTCGTTCTCCCATTTGTCACTGCCGACGGTTTCATCCAGAAGGTCTGCGTCAGTTCGGGCCGTTTTGTAAAGAAGAATGGCAACGGATGTTGCGACGCCGTTTCTTTCGTAGATTTTCTGGATGCGGCACTCGATCTCGTCCGGGCGGAGGAGGCGAAAGCGCTTCATTCCGCCGCCTCCTTTACCTCCGCGAGCTTCTTCCGGAAATCGGCAAGCTCGGCTCTCAGATCGATGTTCTCTTTTTTCATCTCCCAGTAGTCATCGGCGAGGCGCGCCGCCTCGTTCTTCGCGGCTCTTTCTACGAGCTCGCGGTATTCCGCGACTGTGATCCCGACGGTAAACATTGCCGTGCTCTCGCCGGTCTTTTCGTCAACGACGAAGCCGGTGTCAAATTCGTTCTTGTAGTAAGCCATTATTCAAGTTCCTTTCCATCAAAAATTTCGTTTAATGCTTTGATCTCTTCTTTGTCAAAATTACAGATTAAAAGCTCGTGGAAGCGGTCGCGGAGGTTCTGGGCGCAGTCGTCGCAGTAGATTCCCTCGGCGTACCGTCCGCACAAGGGGCATTTATTCCCCCATTCGATACGGTCAGACCCGCAGGTAGGGCAGCGCTCCCAGCTGTATCCCTCGTCGGCATAGACTACGGGATAAAAACCGTCCTCGCCGCAGTCACGGCAGCGGCACGTTCTGGACACTTGACAATTCCGCCTCCTTTGCTGTAGAATTTGAAGCAAGGTTGTTTTTCCTGTAAGCGCTGTCGGTGTCATCTCCACCGGCGGCGCTTTCGCCTTTTTCCGCCCATGTGGTGGAACATTCAGACTGTGCGAGCCAAGCCAGCACGAGGGATTCAAGAAACGTCTGCATGGACGCGATGCCGTTTCTTTCCAGCGCTTGTTTAACGCGCTGTGCGGTACTTTCGGTCAGGCGGCACTGTAAGCGTATGGGCTTAACTCGGCGCGGTCTGCGGGGCTTTCGCTGCGTAACGGCGTCGTAAATTTCCTGCGCTCTGGTGCAGAATTTCACGCCGTAGTCGTTCGTGTGCAGCGCCATGCTCACCGTGCCCTTATTGGCTTTCGGGAACTCTTCCCGGAGGGCGGCGGCGATGGCCGTGTAACGTGTGTCGTTCAATGCCGTCCTCCTCTCTGCATGATCGACGTGTCAGGCATTTGAAACCAGCGGCAGCAGTCATCGGCCAGGCTTGAAAATCCGTAGACGGCGAAGATGCCCTCGATGACGGCAAAGCCGAGACCGTTTCCGAATTTCCAGACGAAGAAGATCACAGCCGCCAGAAGCGCCATGATCGCGGTGGTGGCGAACGTTGCCTTTGCTTTTGTCATGGTTGTTTTTCCTACTTTCTGCGGCGGTGCGCCGCTTTTTCTACTCTCTTGGTAATGTCGATGGTGTAATCGGCGATGGGGTGCAGCTTTGTCCGCGCTTCCCGCCGGGCTTCGCATCCGGCTTTGAATTTTTCGTACCGGGGGCAGGATGCGTGACATCCGACGAAGCGCTCTGGACAGCCCTTACACGGGGCGATCATCGGTTGTGTCGGGCGACTGCTTAGGGGCGGCGTTGTGCGCTACTGAAAAGATCGCCCATAGCATGTCAAAGGCCGTCTTTCCGCGGCTGTCCAACTGCGGCTGGATAACCCCGGCCTTTACCGCTTCGGAAAATGCAAGGTCTTTGTCCTGCATGATCTCGTCGTAAGTGGGTTCGCTCATGCTTTGTCCTCCTTCGGCTCCTCAGTCAGCGCCTCTGGGTGATTGTGGATGTAATTCCGTAAAAGCTCGCACCATAGAGTGTCGCGCTGCTCCTGCGTGATTTCCCGTGCTTTGACTGCCCCAGTGTTTCGGTTGATGACGATGGGCATTTTATTCTTCTCCCTTCTTCTCGGATTTGATGCCGTCAAGTCTGCCCTGTAAGCGGTTGTTACCGCTCGATATCGAGCACCTTCGCAATCGCGTTGGCAATCTTGTCATTCTCGCGGTTGCCCGCCATGAATGCGTTGATCGTGCTGACGGAGTATCCCGTCATCTTGGCAATGTCGCCATTGGTAAGCCGCCGCAATTTCTTCTGCTCGGCGATCTTACCGCGGAAAAGCTCGTAAATTTCCATCACCCCCTTGTGCGTGTTTTGTAAAAAACATTGACTTTTTGCGGCAAAAAGATTATTGTGAAAGTGCCAGCAATCACAATACGGTTTTGCAGCTTTTTCGGAAATCCTTTCCGTTAGGGCTTGGTTTTTTGTTGCCTTTTTTGTCCAATGGATTTTACAATTAGCAGTATAACTCTAATTTCGGATTTAATCAATGGGTAAAATTCCGATTTTAGAGTTTTTGGCGTATTAAACAAAAAGCAGCCCCGCAATTAGCGGAGCTGCACAAAGGGGATAATATCAATGATTCCAATACGTGCCAAAAGAATTTTGAAGGAACTTCGAGATGAGGAAAGCGGCTCTTTGTCTATCGCCGAGCTTGAGACGCGGACGGGGTTTTCGTATCAGAAAGTGCGGAACTTGTGCGACTGTCTGATTGATATGGGTCTCGTTCTGCGCGGCACGCCAAAGGCTTATACCTCGGATTATGTTGTTATCACCGCCAAAGGAAGATATAGACCTATTTATATTTTCAATGCCGGAGCGGATTTTCTCGCAAGGAGCGTCGTTGTCCCGATTCTTGTTTCTGTTGCGGCGGCGATCATTGTTCTGTTAGTTCAGAGCGCGTAAGGGTTGTTAATATAGATTTCGTCCGGGTCGATTATAAAACGGCTGGTTCCGTATGTGTGCTCGGCGTAGTTGCTGACTGTCCACTCGGATTTCTCAAAATCCTTGCAATCTACATCCTTCCGGCAAGCGATAGCAAAGGCGCGTCTTTTATAAACGTACACGAAACAATGTTTGCAGCCGGTACACTCAATGCCCTTTAACGGTAGCATTCCTTTTTCCGTCGCTTCTTTTATTGCCTTGTTAAATGTTTTTTCCGTTTCGAGAGAAACTGTAAGCTCGTTCAGTTTTTCTTTCAGCTCCGAATTTTCCCTTTCAAGCTGATTTCTCGTTTTCATCGTCGTATCCTCCTTTTATTTCGTCGGCTTGAAATACTGCGTCCCCTCGGATGGGAGGTGGGAAAATCAAGAGATTCTATACAGATTCGTTTGCCGAGGCGATCTCGCTCATCGCCAAAGGCTGGAAACTGGATAGTGTCGCTTATTTCGTCAACGGCGACGGGATAAGCATCATCCTATCTAAGTAACCTAATCCAAGCGCTTTTATATCCCCCGCAGACTTCGGGGATGCAGTATTTCAAGCCGACCTGTTTTTGTAAGTCCATTATAGCTCCGATTTCGGAGTTTGTTAAGAGGTGTTCTTTATGTTTATTGATGTTCTCGAAAGTCTTTGTAAAGCCAACAACACAAACATTACAGCCGTATGTAAAGAACTCGGAATTAGCACATCAAAGCCAACTGCTTGGAGAAAAGGTTCGTCGCCTAATTCAAAATATGTAATTATGTTTGCTCAGCATTTTAAAGTATCAACAGATTTTCTCCTTGAGATGGATGGCCAAGAGATTTCTCCGGAGAAAGCCGAAATGCTTAGCCTTGTATATGCGTTGTCTGATGATAAAATTCCAGCTCTTCGTCAGATAGCAGGAGCAGTACTCTCCTTGTGAACTCTGCAAACTGTTCCTCCGTCATTTGGCAAATCATTTCTATAAGCTCCTTTCGCTCTTCTTCCATTTCGACCTCCTTATTTTATTGCCTTTCGACAAATTTCTCCTTGATTCTATCGGTAAAAAGAGTTATTCTAAACATATTCACAGCAAAAATTTAATAGGAGTGGGATATTATGAGGAAGAAACTGCTTGCCCTTGCCTTGGTTTTTGCGCTCGTTTTCACGCTTTGCGCGTGCGGCGCAGAGGCTCAAACGGCGAAAGAAGAAGCAAGTCAGGTTGTTGAAGCGACAGCAACACCGGAACCGACACCAGAACCGACGCCGCAGCCGGAACCGGTAATTGATTACGAAATAACGTACACAAACTGCAAAGTTGGAACGGATGACGCCGGGAGAAACACGTTTGCTCAAATCCTTTTCGTCGTCGAAAACAAGGGCGACTGCAATATAACGTTAAGTTATGAAAAACCGAGCTATGTCGATCTCGTGGACGAAGCCGGAAACATTGTTGAAACGAAGAACATCGGTGGCGGTTATCCAAGCGTCATAAAGCCAGGCGAAAAATCGTACTTCTTCCAGCAGGAAGTTATCGCAACCGAAGAGCGGAATCTTACCGCCGTTCCGTCCATTGACTTTCAACAAGCGTTCGAGGAAATTACTTTTCTGCCGACAAAGGACGTGACCTTCGGCAGAGACACCCGCCCGTATAACCCGTCCGGCGTCGTTGCTTCCGGCATTGTGGAAAACACGACCGGAAAACTGGTATCCTATTGTAACATTTATGTTGTTCTGTTCTCCGGCGATGATCCGGTCGGCGTCATATCGTCTTATATCTCCGATCCGATACATGAGGACAGCGAGGCGGAATTTGAGACAATGGACGGGCGCGAAATGCAGCGCTTTGTCAACTTCAATGATATAACGTCTTATGAGGCGTCCGCTTACATCATAAAGTGAGAAGTGCCCCGGCATTGGCGGCAACCTCTGCCGGGGCTTTGGGTAAGGTGGTAAACCGACACGTCTGCCACGTCTCAAGCGTACCCTTTTCTGTTTATAAAGTCCATGTTGTAAATCACAAATCAGGAGGAAAATTCAAGAACCGTTCCCAAAACTGCTGGGAAATCCAACAACTGAATGGAGATGTAAAAAAAGTGTCCGCGCTCACAGACCTACAGCCTTACTTAGATGATTATCCCACCAAAATTCGCAAGGCGAAAAATGCCAGCGGCTTTACCCTGCAAGAGTTGTCCGACCTGTCCGGCGTCCCTTACAACAACATCTGCGACACGAATGCAGGGCGGGTAAAGCACCCGCTCCTTTTTTATGCCGCTGCCACTTGTAAGGTTTTGAATCTGTCGCTGAATGAGCTTGTCGGTCTGGATGAGCAGCCGGACACACAGTATGTCCATGAGCTGGAATTGGAGAACGTGCGGTTATCCGGCGAAGTAAAGCACCTGCAAGAAACGAACGCAGGGCTGAAAAAGCAGGGGGAAACGCACACAAGGACAATTTATAGACTCATAGGCGTATGCAGTATTCTTTTATGTGCCGTTGTATGGTACGTCATCTTCGACATTCAGGTAGAGACCGCCGGGATTTTCCGCTCGGCGGGGACAAGCATTTTTGCGGGCGTTCTCGCCCTGATACTGAACGCCGCCGTTGCAACCATCATTTACGCCTTCAAGAGCATTCACAAGGGGAAAAAGAAATGAGACTGACACACGGAGCGTACATTCTCGCGCGCTTCTCAACCGACAATCAAGAGGTGGACAGCATCGACGTGCAGGTGCAGAAGTGCCGCGAGTGGTGCGCACGGGAGCATCTGCCTGTGCTGGACGTGTTCGCGGATGAAGCTACATCCGGCATGAAGAACACCAGACCGGAGTATTCCCGGATGATGCGGCAGCTCGCCGAGGGCGGCGCGGATACCGTTGTTATATACGATCAATCCCGGATGTTCCGCAAGCTGACGGCGTGGTTTCAGTTTCGGGAACAGGTAGCGTGCTACGGCGTGCGCGTCGTTGCCGTGACGCAGCCGATCATCGGCGGCGATCTGCGCGACCCGATGACGTTTCTATCCGAGGGCAGCATGGCTCTGATGAATCAGATGTGGGTGCTCCAAACGCGGCAGAAGGTCATCGAAAAGATGCGTTACATGGCGGAGCAGGGCAAACACACCGGTGGAAAGCCGCCGCTTGGGTACGACGTAGAGGACGAGCGCCTTGTCATCAACGAGGATGAGGCAGATACAGTGCGGGAGATATTCCGGCAGTACGCCGATGGGAAATCGTATCGGGAAATAATAAAATGGCTGAACGATTCCGGGAAGCGCACAAAGCGCGGCGGATGCTTCGGAACGAACAGCCTGCATGACCTGTTGAAAAATGAGAAGTATATCGGGAATATCGTGTACGGCAGGAGCGAGCGCCGACCGGACGGTACGCGAAATTCGCATTCTTTTTCAATCAGAACAATGCGGATGGAGAACGCCGTCCCGCCAATCATCAACCGTGAAACGTGGGAAAGGGTGCAGAAAAAGATGGAAGATAACCGACGTGTGCAGGCTGGCAGGCCACCGAAGGCACGAGAATACCCGCTCAAGGGGAAAGTGTTCTGCCGGGAATGCAAAAGCGCCATGACGATCGTCAGCTCGAAAAAGACGTATTACTATTACGCATGTTCCGGGAAAAAGCGAACAGGGCAATGCGATAACCCGCAGATCGGCGCAGGAGAGCTGGAAAACATCGTCGCTGATGCTATACGCGAAATCCTTGGAAATCCGGGAAACATAGAAAACATTATCAGCATTATCCGGGAAGAGAAAAACGAAATAATCAACGTCGCCACACAACGAATGCAAATTCTTCTCGCCCGAAGGATGGAAATCAACCGGCAGCTCGAAGCGGGAACAAATGCGATTCTTGCGGGGCTGCACAGCCAGACATTGAAAACGAAGATGCAGGAGCTTGAAGAAGAGCTTGCGGAAATTGACCAGCAAATGACAACGTTGAAACACAGCGCCGATGGTACGCAGATACCAGAGGATCGTCTTAGGGCGTTGTTAAACGCTGCAGGAGACGATGTAAACGCGCTTTTGTCGTTGGTAATGCGCGTGGAAGTCGGCAAAGACAAAATCGTTGTATGGACGCTTCTGGACGCAGACCCTAACGGACATTTTGACTTTTCCGAAGATGGAATAAACATTGACTTACAACCGGTAGATCGAGGGGACGAAAATTCAGGGTGTTCCCTCACCGGTACCATGAATTTCCATAACTTTTTCATCGCAGGCGGGCTACTAAGATTCAGCATACCGCGAAAGAAACGCTGGGGTTAATCCCCAGCGTTTTCTTTTTGAAAAATTTCCTTTTTCCCAAATTTCTTATTGACATATCACCAATTTGGTGGTAATATAATAGACGTAAACAGAAAATACAGAGGGGTTGAGCCCCGGAAAGGAACAAAAAAATGAAATTTGAAATCATCGACAACCGCGAGCTTGATCTCACCGGCAAGGGCTACAAATGGACGAACGAGCCGAAGCAGTTCGACCGCGAAGTGCTTGACGACATCCGCCGCACCCGCGGCGAGAATTACGCCGACGACCTGAGCGACAATCTTTTCGACGGCTACTCCCCGATCTGCCGCGGCGAAGACGGCGAGCTGTACTCCGTGCTCTTCGACTTCGGCGGCGACGCTCCGCGCCCGGTGTTCTGGTGCAAGGTGGCAGTCAATGAGTGAGATCAAGTCGCTGCGTGAATCGACCGGGCTCACGCAGCGCGCCTTTGCAGAGCTGCTTGGAATCCCGAAACGAAGCATTGAAAACTGGGAGAGCGGTGTTTCCAAACCGCCGGAGTACGTCGTCCGGCTGATTGCATTTTACATTACGAACAAGGAAAAGGAGGGCTGAAAAGCCCTCCTTTTTGCTTTGCTCACTCAACGATGCATTCATAATACCGGACAAGCTTATCCTCGTCCGCGTCCTTATCGCAAAGGAACGCTTCGGCAAGGTCGGCGTAAAACTCCGTGTTGTTGACGTTGAATTTCTTTGCCACCTTGTAATAGTCCGAGTACAGCATGTTCATGGCTACATAGAACTCCATCGGATCACAGTCTATTTTCTTCTGATCGAGAAGATTCTTGGTCTGCTCGTAGCTCCAATGCGCGCCCCTACTGCCGTCCTCATTCTCAAGACCGCGCATCCATTCGTCCGCCATTTCGCGGGTCATACGGTCGTACCCTCCGGCATAGCCGCGGTCATACTCCCCGCCGTAGCTCTCGCCCATGCGCGGCTCGTAGGAAAATCCAATTCGGCGGCGGTCGTCGTAGTAGTCCGTGTATTCGTCGCGGTAGTCATTGCGCGGGGCATAGCGCCCATTGTTGTAATGCTCGCGGCCTCGGCTGTCGCGGTATCTGTCCTGCGGCTCGTAGTCACGGTTATTCTGTGTCTGGTAGTCTCGGATGCGTCTTATTCTGTCCGCTCTCATGTCGTCGCTCCTGTCTCCGCGTTAATGGCGGTAAGATCATTGCTCGGCGAGCAGCACGGTTTCCCGATCATTCGGAACGTGCCGCCCGTGGCATTGGTGACAACAATCGTGCTGTACTTCGTCCGCGTCCGCACACCACACGCAGTCACGGGAGCGCAGCATCGATTCGTCAGCGGGAACTGCGCCGTTCCCGCGCCAATGGTGAACACAACCGGCGCGTTAATCGTCGCCGTCGTTGGGATGCTCTGCGCCAGAACGATGCAGTATTTTTCTCCGTTGGAATAGTTGCCGTCCGGGAGGTTGACAACCAGATTTCCGCCGGTAAACGTGATCGCTTGGCTAAGAATCAGCCTTTTGCAAAGCTGACAAACGGGTTTGCAAGCCATTTTTAACTCCTTTCAGGGGCGGGATGTCCCGCCCCGATCACATTTTCAGCACCCGCAACAGGTGTTCTGGTTGCAGCAGTAAGGGTTCTGCACCTGATACGCGGGAACGGGGGACGGGCGCAGCGCGTTAATGAGCGTCGCGTTCTGGGCGCTCTGCGACGCGGCCAGACGCAGCGCCTGGTTGTCCGCTTCAAGGCTCTGAATCTTGCTCTGCGTGAGGAAGTCGAGGATAGCGCGTGTTCCGGCGTTCTGGTTGTCCGTAATGTCACGGGCAACATTCTGGATGGTGTTCCGGGTATCGCACGCCTGCGTCGCCATGTCATAGCGCACCTGTGCGACAGCCTGCCGGTTCTCGCAGCAGCAGTTCTGATTCTGCATCAGCATGGCGTTGAGCTGCTGCATGAGCGCCGCCTGCTGATTGCATCGGGCAAGCTCCGCCGCAGAGAAGCCGCTCGTCACGGCCTGCGTCACACCGGCAAAGCCGTTAAGCATTCCAGTATTCATCGCGTAGAAGCCGTCACAAACGCCATTGTTCACCGCGTCGATCTTGCGCTCAACGTTCGCAAAGTCAGAGGTAAGAACATAGCCATCGACTACACCGCCGGAATTACCGCCGCCGCCGAAGCCATAGCCGCCGTTCCCCCAACCGAAAATCAGCGCAAAGATGATGATTGCCCACCAACCGTCGCCGCCGAAAAGACCGCTTCGGTTATTGTCGCCCTGTCCGGCAAGGAAGCCGTTCATAAAATCGTCTGCCATAGAAAAAACTCCTATCAGTTTATTTACATCCGGGCGCGCGCCTCCCGGCTGCATTCGAGAAGCGGCTTTTTGTCAAGATGCCGTAAACTGATAGGAGAGTGTTTATTTAAGCCCTAATCCTCGGGCGATTTCGTCCACGGTCGTTCCGCGTTCCTTCGCCATATTCTCCGCCATCTGCCGGAGCTGGTCGGGCGTCTTGCCCTGTACCATCTTTAATGCCTGTTGCGCTCGCGGATCACGTCCCGCCATCTGCTGTATTAGCGTCATCGGGTTTCCGCCGGTACGGGCGAGGTTAATCAAGTTGAAAATCGGATTATTCATCATCGTCTTCTACCCTCCGGCGCTTTTTCGCTGTCAGCTCCGCACGAAGCGCGTCAAGGTCGGCTTTCGTCGCGTACTCTACAGTCGGAGTTTGTTCCGGGGTGAAGAGCTTGAAATCAAAGAAGTCGGAAGCGCCTGTCTGCTGGTTAAATCGTTTCAGGTATATCATTCCGTGCCCGATGTCCGGCATAACGACGCCGAGAGAAAAGTAGTCCGTGCTCGTGGCAATAGCCTCTTCGCGGCTCGTGACCGGCTTGCAGACGTATCCGGGAGCAATCTGCTGCATGGGCTGCGGTCTCTGATATCCGCCGTAAAACTGCTGTGGCTGTTGGTAGTAGTTTTCCATTGCTTCACGTCCTTTCTGCACCCATTGTCGCATAAAAAAAGAGGGCTAACCCATCGGTTAGCCCTCAATAATCCATCAATAATCCATCATTCGATTGCAGCGGCGATCTTGTCCTTGATCGCCCGTATACGGCGCTCGACTTTCTCTGTGCCGTACAGTTCCGTGTCCGTCTGCATGGCAAAGGAGATTTGCAAAACGCTCATGCCCTTTGCCCGCAGGCGGAAGATTTTTAATTCTTCGTCGGTAAAGCCGCAGTCCCGCTCAAACTGTTCGCGTAGCTCGCGCGGGAATTGCAGCTTAATCTTTGTCCCCGGCGTTGTTAAACTCCGTAGGAGGCTCTCTGTCGTCATTGGCTGCACTCTCCATGTATGCGTTAAAAAGTGTCTCTGCGAGGCTTTCAGACGCCTCGACGCCATTGATGCGGCAGAATGTTTTTACGGATTCTTTCATGATTCCGCAGTGTCGGTTTACAAAGTTTTTGTTGCCGTCAGGCGGCTTTGAACTTATCGTTCATTTCCTTAACGGCAGCTTCGAGGAGAACTTTCAGCTCGTCTTCCGTGGTCTTGATGCCTTTCTGGTCGAGCATGGAGGCAGCAACGGCCATGGCACGGGAGAGCTTCTCGTCACCGTGGATATCCTTATACACCTGTTCAATATACGCAACGGTAGTTGCCGCTACCTTGCGCTTTGTGTCGGTGTTGACGTACTTTTCGTACAGATTCGCAGCGTAGGACGCGGCAATGCCGCAGACGGCGAGGATGATGTACTTGATGATTTCCATGCCGTAGGTAGTAATAATCTCGTTCATGGTTTTTCCTCCCAAAATTATTTGTGTTCGAGAATGCTGATACGGTTCTCGTGATCGGTCACGCGGTCGTCCAGCTCCTCATTTTCTTTTTTGCGGTGATTGATGCGTTCGTGGAGCTTCTTGTGCTCTTCCGTGTTGCTTTCCTCCAGTTTGCCGTTTGCCTCTTTCAGCCCGGTTACAGCGTCGGTAAGTTTGACAATGTTCGAGTTGAGTTTCAAAATCGGCACAACAATGGCGGTTCCGAACGCAATGAGCTCTGCGAGAGTGCGCACCATTTCCATTTCTGTCATTATTAAGCCCCCATGATTCTGTTTACTTCGCCCTGCACGAGATCGTAAAACCACGCGCCGAGCTTCTGCTTTCGCTCCTCGCCGTTGCCCCACTTTCCGTCGAGCACCTCCTGCGCCATCGCCGGAATGCTCACGGTCATTTCTTCCTTTTCGTAGGGGCGTGGCTCTGCTCCGCCCGCCGCGCCATCGTCGAAATAGGACAGCGGGACATGCATGATATCAAGGTCAAGCGGCTCTCCGCGGTACTGGTGAAAGATGCATTTTCCGGAAAGATCGGGATAATGCTCCCCGTCGTTCCAGCCCCACGCCGCGATCCATTTGTCATACCCCGTGTCCCCGATTCGGTTTTCAAACCAGTCGAGATTTGCGTACACGCCGGTTTTGTTCCCCGCGTCTTCCATAGCTGCGCAGAACGTCTTGCACATGGCGGTGATCGTCTCGTTAGACGGGAAGCCGTTCGTCTGCTTGTACCCGTCCGCGTCCTCCATATCAAACCAAACGCCGAGCCGGGGCTTCCGGCCATTGAGGAAGCGCAGACACCGCTCCGCCTCCACTTTGGCTGTCTGCACATTCAGCGCATAGCTGTACCAGTAGATGCCCCACGGAATGCCCAGCGCGTCGCATTTGGCGATGTTGCGCTCCGCCCATTGGTCGGCATTTCGGATGCCGTAGCCCCCGCGGATGATGACGAAGCCATCTTTGTAAGGGGTGAAGTCGAAATCGCCCTGATGCTCGGAAACGTCAATGCCGTTCATTTCCATATACCTCCTGCTTTGAATTTTGCCAGCGCATTTTTCCATGCGCCGCCCTTGCGGTACAGCGTCGCCTGCTTCCACGTCCCGCCGACCTTGAGATAAACCGTCGCGCCGTGCAGCGCGGGAGCGGCAAAGGTCGCGGTTTGGACAGCGACCGCGGCGTCTACGCCGCCGACCTTGACGGTGATATTTACGCCCTCTCCGGCTTCGCCGATGAAGTAGAATGTGGTCGTCCCCTTGGAGACGTCGAAGGACGTATCCTCTGTTCCGGTCACGTCCCCGATATCGCACCGGAGCTTCCATTTGCTCGGCGGGTAATACGTGCCGTAGCTGCCGTTTGCGCTCGTCAGCTCGGCTTTAACGGCAAACTGCCTTCCGTTCAGTCTGGCAATGTACAGCTTTCCGGAAAGGCTCCAATGGTTTGAACTTCCAGAAACGCTTTTCTCCTGCTCCCACGCGCTGCCGCTTGGAAGCTCTGGCGCTGTGGTGCTCCATGCCATTCAGCTCACCTCAATTCGCGTACATGAGATAGATATCCCCGTCGCTGCCGAGACCGGCGTCCGGCTCCGTCGTTCCGGCGTAAACGTGCCGCACCTGATCGGCGGACAGGCCGAACTTTGTGTAGGGGATATTGTCAGCGAGCTGGCCAGCGTCAACCGTCTTGTCCGCGATCTTCTCTGCCGTAACGACCTTGCCGCCGAGATTCGCTGTGCCTACCGCGCCCGGCGCGTCAGACAATGCGCCCAGATTTGCCCGCGCCCCCACCGCGTCCTTCGCGCCCGTGCCGCCGGAATCAACGGGCAGCGCCGTGGTCTTAAAGGCCGCGCGGATTTTTGACACGATGTTAGACCAAGGGGTTTTCCGGTTCAGCGATACGGAAACATCATAGAACGGGAAATAGTCCCCGTCCGCAAGCGTCGCTTCTGCGGCAAGATCTTTTGTCGCCGCCTGTTTCGCTTCAATCGCATCCGGAATCGTAGTTTCATCGTCTGCGCTCACGGGGATATCGTCGCCGGTTAACGTCACATTGCCGGAGGCGTCCGGCGATTTCGTGTTCACTGTCACAACAGAGCCGGAGCCGTTCATTCCGTTATAAACGGAGAATGTGGTAAACTCCCCATTGTCGAACGTGATTTTGTATGTATCCGTAGTACCGGCGGCGTGCGTTCCGCTTTGCAGCGTGATGGACGCTATACCGTTGCCGTTCTTTACGTTGAACGTGGAGGTTGTCCCGTCCGTAAGCGTCACGGTGTAGGTATCCGTCAAGCCGTTCGTTCCCGTCTTTGCAATGCTCTTAATGGATGAACCGTTTGTCACGGTAAAGTTGGTGCTTGTGTTGTCCGAGAACGAGATTTTGTAAGTGTCCACAAGGCCGGACGTGCTGATTTTGGTTACGCTGGTGATTGCCCGCCCGTCCGTTCCCTTGTCGCCCTTTGCGCCGGTCGCGCCACGTACCGAAGTAGTTGTTACCTCCGTATCGTCCGCCATCGTGAACGTAAGGGTATAATCATCGTTAAGAGTGATGCTCTTAATGCCGCCGTGTCCGTCAAGCGCCGTCGCAAGATCGTTGATAAGCACTTGTCCGGTCAGAGACTTAGCCTGTCCTGCCTGTTCCATAACAAACAGGTCTGTCGTTGTTACGGTTGATGCTCTCGGAAGCTCGCCTACTGTTTTGTCCGCCAAGGATTAGCCCTCCTTCGTTTCCGCCGCCATCAATTTTTCAATAAGCAGCTTAATGTAAACGAGCTTCTCGAAATTCTCCCATCCATCGACGCGGAGAGTGCCGAGAAGCTCCTTAATTTTATTAAGTTCTTCCATGCTTAAACCTCGCTAGCATACTTCTGCCGCAGCGCCGCACGCTGTCCGCCGGTTTCGTTGACGAGATATTCAAATTTGGTATAGTGCTCGAACACCGTCTCTTCTCCGTTGGCGGCAACATAGCGTATTTTCTCCGTTTTCTTCTCATCTCCGAAAATCGCCGCCGCTTCCACGAAGGAAAGGCCGGTTAGCGTGACATACAGCACGCCAACCGTAGCAATGCCGCAGAACGCGCAAGGGTATTCACTTCCGTCCAGAAAAATAATTTTGTCCACTTTTCCTCCTTAAATGAGCCGCAATCCTTTAATCTGGTGTGTTACACCGTTAACAGTAAATGTATAAGAGCTATCAACTACCGTTTTCCCATAAAGGCGAAAAGCCTTGTTGGTAGAAAAGGATCCCGCAGAGGCGTTCATCGCCGCCGCTGTTGCAGCACCGGAAAAAACATCCCCGGCAAAATACCCGTTTGCGACGCCGCCATTCAGATATCCGTTAGTGTTTGCCGTCGTGATTGTTCCAGACCCTATCTGGCTGCCTTGAATTGTTCCGGCGTCGCCGCCCGTCTGTATCCGGTTGGCATAGACGTTTCCGGTAAACGTCCCGTCCGTTGCGTATAGTTGGCCGTAGCTGTTTACGCGGAATTTGCCGCCGCCGAGGGCGATGCCATCTGTCCCGATGTACACACCGTCCACCGTCCCGTACAGTTCCGACAGCTTGTTATATATGGCGTTCTGTGTGATAGTAAACCCGCTGTCTTTGCTTCCAATGAACCCGGATGTTGCCGTTATCTTGCCGGTGATGTCTACACCGTCTTTCGTAGCCCTGAACACTTCCTGCCCGGAGCTTTCCAGAACAAACCCTTCCGCCGTCAGCGACCAACCAAAAGAGGCGGAATTGCCGCCGGTCTGCGTCACTCTCGCGGCGATCTCCTGCGCGTGTAGTTCCAAAGCAGCCCGCATTTCCGCTTCGCTCGTTTCTCTGGCCGTGACCTCCGCCTGAATGCTCGCGGCATTAACTCTAAGGCTTGCCCGCGTCTCGGCAAACTGCCGGGTGGTCTTCCGGTCGGTCGGGGATTTGTAGGGGTACTCATGGTCAACAGCATTTTCCTGCGGTGCGGAGATACGCGCCGCCATCAGCGTTGAGAAATTCGTTTCGTTGACATAGATACCGGAGAAAACGCCGTTGATGGTAACGCCGTCGCCAAGCTCTGCCGCAGGGTCGAGCTTCGCCCATTCCGTGTCATACGGACGATAGACGAACTCCCCGATGCTCTCTAAGATGTCGTTCGCTATCTGCTGAGAACCCCACGGGCAGTCAAGCTCTAAGACATTATCCCCGCTCCCGGCCTCATAGAAGGAATCGTCATCAACGTTGATGCGGACTTTGGTGTATTTCGGCAGTTCCGGCGTTGTCGTATACCCGGAAGCGCTACGACCAATAAAAACCGATTCAGACAAGGATCCTGTCACCTCCGAACGTGAGGACATACCCAGCAGTATCCACGAGATAGTGTGTCTCGATGCCGATCTCATTCAGCCGGACAAGACGGAGCTTTCCATCGTCCGACATTATAAAGTTTCCGGCGTACATTGCCGCGATGTATCCGAGGATTTCCCTCATAGCGTATCCGCCGGGATACTGAACAAGATACCCACGCTGCATGATGTCCAACGTGCGTGTATCGACCTCCACGCCCATATGTCCAGCAATAAGGTTTACAACGGCAATGTCCGTTTTGGGCCATTCGCCGATGTCCCCATTCACCGGGAAATCGTTCTCGGCCTTTAACATCGCGTCGTATCCGTGGAATACGATCTCGTCCGTGCTCTCTCCGTCGGAGCGTGTATCGATATAAAACACGCCCTTTGGTAGCCATTCGCTTTCCTTCGTGTCGTTCACGGCACGGATAAACGGCTTGATGGAGGACATTCTCTTGATCGTCGCCGTCGGCTTTACCATCGTGACATCGATTTCCGCGGCTACACAGCACCCGACCATCGGCTTGTCGTCCGTGAAAAGGTGCTGCGTGGTCTTGATCTCTTTGAGCATATTCCCGCCATAGCCGCCGGAATCGGAATCGTAGTAAATCCTCGTCCCGCCGAACGTGATATAGTCTGCGTGCTCATTGATCAAATAAAACTCGTCGCCGATGACGAGCTTGGTCTCGAACCAATGCGTACCGGCGACGATTTCCTTGTAGGTTGCGCTTGTGTTCTGCATGGCTATCTCTCCACAAGGGCGAGCGCATCAATGTTCCAGCGTTCTTTCCCATCACCGAAAGATGTATCGACTGTGGCTTTTCCTGTGCTGTTGTACATCGTCGTGACTTGCGTGCCCTTTAACCACGGGTTTGTGTATGTTACTTCTACGTACTCCGGCAAGAGAGCAGGGAGAACGATTTCAGCGTCCTTGGTGTACAAAGGCTTGAACGTCGCATCAATGCGGAACTTTGTTGCGATCCGCGCCCGGTGCATCGTGTAATCCATCGTGCGCCCTGCGTCCGAGCTGTCGCCGTCCTCTCTGGTCACGGTGTACCCGCCGCCGTCAAGATACGGAAGCATATCAACGCCGTTGACGATCAGTTTCATTTGCCGCGCCCCCTGTTCCGTTCCTCGGTGTAGGTGTACATGATCTCCCCAACCTTGCGCTTATCAAGGTAAACGTCGCTCGGTTTGATTTGTTCGTTGCCACGCGCAGTTAAACGGTCGAGAAGTGCGTCTAGCTTACTTTCCAACTCTGGGGATATACCATACCCATAACCGGATGAAAACGCATTAGGCGGCACTACACCGCCCATAGCAACGGCGGGCATTTTCATGCTCAAACCGGCGAACTTATCCGTCATACGGTCAATGATGCCGTCCGCGACCATCGACACCCACTGTGTGTTTCTCTCAAGCGGAATGACGGCCTCCGAGCCATCTTCACCGGCAATAAACGGAGTGCCCTTTTTGACGATGCCGCCCTTGGCGAGACGCGGAATAGATACAGAGCTTGCACGCCAGTTTATACCGCCGCCGCCGAAGAATTGCAAAACGCTGCTGAACGCCCCGACGAGGTTATTGAACATCGTAATAACGCTGTTTACAAATGCTTCCACAGTGCCAAGGATACTGTTGATAAGGGACGCGCCCCAGCGTTTGATTTCGACCCATACGTCGATCCACGCGCTCTTGATCTTTTCAAGCGCCGCCGACCAATCGCCGGTGGCGAAACCGTATACAACAGCGGCCAGCGTTTCAAAGATCGCTTTTATAAGTGACAATGCCGTGCGAATAGCGCCGACGATATTGTTAAAAGAATACTGAACGACGCCGTAAAGCAGAATGAATACTTGCGAAAGGACGTTGCCCTTTTCGGAAAGCGTTTTCAGCGCATTGTCGAACCACCCATTGACTATGCCGCTGATCTTGTCGAAAAACGCTGTGATGTCATCCCACCACCCGGACAGGAATGAACCGAGAGCAAGGAACGCTCCGATTGCAAGCGGTATCCATGATCCGGTGAGAAGGGCAAGACCGATACCGATTTTAAGAAACCCGGTTGACATCTCCGCGCACATGTCTTTCGTAAGGCTTCCGGTGTTGATGAAATTTTTAAAAGCATCAATCAAATCCAGAGTGCCGAAAAGAACCAGCGCAATACTCGCGGCAGTTTTCCCGAACGCAAGCCCGATAGCAAGTGCTGCTATCCCCTCCAACAGGTTTTTGATAAGCCCGAGGTTGTTCTTGATCTTGTCGCTGATGGCTACATCTTCGTACTTGATCCCGCTGCCGGAACCGCCCCCGCCGCCACCGGAGGACGAATCCTGCGCAATGGTCAGCGTATCAATGCCCATGAGCTGCTTTTTCATTTCCTTTGCAGCGCCAGCGCCGGAGGATAGATTGTCGCTCAACTTTCCCGTGTTGGTTATGGCCCGCTTGAATGTGCTTTTCCCACTAAGAGCCGCAAAGAACGCCGCGATAGCGTCCACAGCCTTTGTGATCCAGCCAATGAGCGTCTGCAATACCGGGATAACCGCAGTAAGAATTGGAGCAAACGCAGCGCCCCATGACGCCTTTAGCCCCTGCAAAGACGCTTTCAGTTCGTTAATGCTTTTCTTCGTCTCCGGGTCGTTCTCGGCATAAGCCCTAACCGCTTCAATGGTGTATTGCTTTAGCTTTCGGAAAAGAACAAACAGCGAGCGGATACCGATGCCGTATTTGAGCAGATTTTTTATGCCGCTTTTGATGGACTGCTGCGCCACCTCCATCGCGGCCTTGATGTCAGCGCCTTTGGACGCATCGGTGATTGTCTGCGTCAGCTCCCCGGCTCTTTTTTTCTGTTCTTCCAGCTCCGCTGTCTGCTGTTTCAGTTTGTCAACGATTTTCGCGTCCTGCGCTTCAAGCCGCTGTGCGGCTTTCTCTTTCGCCGCGAGAATCTTTTCCTGCTCGGAAAGCTGCGCTTTGATTTCCGCCTGCCGCTGGGTCTCTTCGATCCATGTCTGCGGATCAGCATTGGCGTTAATTGCGGTTTTTGCCTCGCTCTCGGCCAATGAGGATTTCAGCTTTTCGACCTTATCATAAGCCTGCGCCGCCTCATCCTGCGCCTGTTTGAGCTGTTCAACGATGGGTGCGCGTTTCGCCTCGCCGCTCTCCATGTTCTTTTTGAGCCTGTCCATGTCGCGTTGGAGTTTGTCCAATTCTTTGGCGGCTTGCCCGGCGTCGATTTCTACCGGGAATCTAAGTTCTGTCGCCATCGCATCACGTCCATTTCTTCAACATTTCTTCGTCCTCTGCTGTGTACTTCGTCGGTAGTGTTACAAGCTCACGATTCTGCCGCAGCCATTCCCGCTCGTATTTTTCGAGCTTTTTGCCTTTGGCAAGTTTCGAGCGCAGCGACACGATCTGCGAGAATGCGCAGTCACCGCCGATCTCCATGTACGCGCCCATGAATGTCCACCAGTGGAGATATTCGACAGAGCGGCATTCGTAGCCGAGAACACGGTTGACCGGCGCGACGATATAAGGGAAGTCCTTTTCCCAGTCCACAAGACGGGCTGATTTCGTCCCGTGCGGCTGTCCGAGGTCGATGAACCAGAAGCACTTCTCCAATGCTTCCGAATAGTCCGTCAGTGTTTCCCAATCGGGGAATATCGTCTGTATTGTCGCCTCCGCCTTGTCTGTATCGGAAAAATCAGGGTCATTCAAGACCTCTATGAGATCGAGAATAACCCTGTAGTCCGAGCGTATCGCATGGTCTGCACCGCCGACGGAAAGCGACATCGGCAGGGAGTAGATCATTTCTTGAATTTTGCGAGATACTTTTGCAGCTTCGGATTCGTCTTTTTCTTTTCCGCCGTAAAGGTATCGTTCATGTTGTCGATGAGGCAGAGCATCAGGTTGCACCACACGGGCAGACCGTCCGCCATCGCATAGGTGTTCATCGTGCCATACAGGGGAGTGCAAACATCAAAGCCGAAAAGCCCGTTGATAAGCTCTCGCATCTCCCCGTCCATCGCACGGGCGGCAGCAAAGATTTTCTTCGCGTCGTTCTCCCCGGAGAGCATCGCCTGATATTTGTCCTGCTGCTTGTCCATCGCGTCAAACGCATTAAAAACGCGCTCGATAAAGTCAATGTCGGTGAGGTTGAGCAACACCGTCACCTTTCCGTTGATGGAGATTTCCTGCACTCCGGTATCATGTCTAAGTTCAAGCATTGCTTAACCTCCCGTTCTCAGGTCGCCGGGGTAAACTCGATAGCGCCGCTGGTTCCCTTCGTCGCCGTGCCGATGGTGCGCTTGCCGCCGTAGGTCACATTGATGGGCATTCCGACGCTGCCGCCGCCCTCGCCGCCGAGACCAGTAACCTCGACCATGCAGGATTCGTAGCGCTCGGCAAATCCAGCGTAAGTGTGGACGATAAGCATGTCCATAGCCGCGAGCGCCATCGCGTCCTGATCGACAACGGCGAGCTTCCAAATCTTCTGCTGCGCCGCGTCGCCGCTGTCCAGCTCGCACGGCTCGAAAGACTGCGTAATGACAGGCTTTTTCATCGTGCCGTAAGTGTCGCCGAGGATGTCCTTCTTGCTTTCGGTAGACCAGTCGTATTCCTCGGAGCTGTCCTCTACGCGCTTGCCGATCACCGACCAAACAGGAGCAGAACTCGTGCCGGTATTCAGATAAGCGAGAAGCAGTTCCCGCGCCACAGTCTGCCCCGCAGCAGTGGTAAACGTGTATTCAGCCATTCGTTAAATCACCTCGTAAATTAAAGTTAAGAGGATCTGGTGATCCTCTATGTCTCCCTCGTATCTGGCAAAAAGAGCCGCCGCCGTGTCGCGTTTGACCTTGCGCACGCGGATACCGTCCGCAATCGTCAGCCTGCCCGCGTTTGCCTCTGCCCACGCGCCGTATGCATCCAGCACCTCATCCGCGCTCATTCTCTCGTCTGCGTTCTTCGCCGGGACGCGATAAATAAGTTTGAATTGGTACTGTGCTTGATACGATCCGTCGATAAACTGCTTGGTTTTGTACGCCGCCTGAATGGTGGAAATGCATAAACCGCTTTTCTCACCCAACCATTCAAAGTCGAGCTTGGAAAGCGGCTTATCCGGGTACGCATTCAGCCATTGCCGAACGGCGCGGCTCACGTATGCATTTTCTTCCGCAGACACTAAAGTTTTAGGTTTTTTCTCATCCAAGGGACGAAATCACCGCCTTTTCTGCGACACGCGCCCACTTGTCGCCGTTTTTCTTGTAGGATGCGTCCATCCAATGGGATTGAGCTTGCGGGTACATGTCCGTCGTAAAAACAAGGTCTTTCGCCGTCGGCGTGAGCGTTGCGCCCTTGTGCCAGCGCAATCCTACATCCGGTATGTTCATTGGGCCTTTACCAGTGGCGGCGTCAACCATGACTTTGCCCTCATACAGATAGAGAGCTTGGTCGCCGGTATAGACAATCTCATTGCCATCCGTCCGCGCCATGTTGGAGAAAACGCCCGTCAGCGCAGGGACAAAGGGAATCGTGTCTTTCAGCGCTTGCGTTGCAACAACGATCTCCGCCGCTTTACAGGCAGATTTGAAGTTTTTCCCGCTCACCGTCTTGATCTTTAGCGTGATCCTCATTTGCCACCGACCTGCCAATGCATCATGTCGCCGCCGAAATCACGTACATCTACGGTCGTCACATCGAAAACGAAATCATATTTCTCATGAAGCTCCGCAAGGCTCATCATTTCCGTGACCTCGCCCTTGACGAAATAGGTTGACGTGGAATTGCTTTGCCCTCCGCTGTCCAGCGTCCACAAGCCCTGCGGATTATTCGCCGCGTAGAACACTTTCGGCTCGGCATACGCCTTTTTATCCCCGGTCGTGCTGACCGCATCAACAGAAAATGGGATGTAGAGCGTGGCGGCGTCAGCGTCGGCAAGCCCCGTCTTTGCAACGTTCGTTCCCTTGGACACGTCCAACAGCACACCCCGAAGGATGGTAATGCTGTTGTGCATCTTTAGGTCGTCGTCCTCGTAGGAGTTAAAGACAGTCACAACATGTGGGAACACAGCGCTGACCTCCTCTGTATAAAAGCCCCGTCCACGCCAGATAGTCCATGCAGATGTCTTCCAGCGTTTTCCGGGCGGCTTCCGCCGTCTCCGTGCCGCTTGCGTATGTTTTGCTCCACGCGCCTACCGTCTGGCTCTTGACCTCGCCGCCGCTCATGCTCTGCGCTTTGGCGTTCTCAATGATCTGGTACTGTTCCGCCAGCGCACAACAGCACATCGCAAGCGCGTTGTCATCGTCCGGATAATCCTTCGCCTTGCCTATCGTGTAATAGTCGATAAAGGAGCTTGCCCGCGTTGCTGCGCGGGCAAACTCCTGTTCCGTCAGGGCGCTACCGAAATAAGTATCGGTGTAAAACGTGTATGTTGCGTACATCTGCGCCCCTCCAGCTTATCAGCCCACGGTAACGGCAGCCGTGCCGGACTTCGTGCCGTCCTGCTTGGAAGTCGCGGTAACGGTCAGAGCAGTATTCGTCTCGTTGGAGGCGATAGTCAGCGTGCCGTTCTCGTCGATCTTCGTTCCAGCCTTAACAGCAGCCGTGCCGGAAACGCTCCACAGCACGCCGTTAGACACCGCGCCCTCGCCGGTCACAGCGGCGGCAAACGCCTTGTTCGCACCCTTAGCAACGGTAGCGGTGGCCGGGGTAACGGTAACGGTGTTGACCGTACCGGCGGGAGCGTACACCGCGAACGGGCAGTACTTCGACAGGGTGTCGTTATACGCCGTCTTCGGGTTCGGGATTTCCCAGCCGAGACGCATAACCGCACGCAGCGCGACCATGTCATTCTGCATGAGGTTGTAAACGATGGAGTTGTCGGAAGGATCCTGCACAACGCCCTGATCGAAAATCTTGAACGTGATGTCCTGACGGATGGAGTAGACAAGCTCCGACCAGTCACCGGCAAACATAAGCGCCTTGGCAGTGTCAAAAGCGCCGTTGCGAGGGAAGTACATAGGAGAGCCGTCCAGCGCATAAGGCGTCGCGCCCTGCATATCGGTTTTGAAGATGGGATTGCCGTTCAGGTCTTTCAGACCGCGCAGCTTCGCGCGCATCTGGATAGCGGACATAATGCCGTTGACGAGATAGCCGCTCTCTTCGACCTTGGCGATCACGCCGCCCTCGGCGAGAAGGTCATCATAGATGTACGGCGTCGCCGCCACGACGGAACCGGCCTTCGTGCAAGTCTCAAGGACGCTGTCGCGCCAAGAGGTGGGCTTGTTCGTGCCAAACAGGATAGCGCCGTCAATGACCTTACCGAACGCCTCGACCAGACGCGGGCGGACTTCGCCCCAGATGTCATAATCAGCATCGTCAAGCACCGCCTCGGGAATGGGGACGATAACGGCGATCTCTTCGGCATAGATTTTCTTCTTGTCCCACTTCATCTTGGTGGTCTGCTTCATGCCGGTATCGCCGTTCACGAAGTAGGCAGTGGGAAGCATGTCCAGAACGTTCATCGTCTGGGTCTTGCTCGTCATGTTGGGGAGACGGCGGCCCATCTGGAGGACGGCGCTGCCCTCGGTCACACCCTGAATGATCTCACGAGTGACAGGTTCCGGAATAAGCCCGGAAAGGTCAGTTCTGTTTACAATGTTAGTAGCCATATTAGTCTTGTTTACCTCACAATTCTCATTTTAATTTGCCCCGAATAAGGGCGTTCATAGCGTCGTTCGTGCCATTAGCACTGTTGGCGCTGTTGCCGACGTGCGCGGACATATCCACACGCACGGAGGCGGGTTTGCGATCTTTCAGAAACTCGTCGGCTGCCTTTTCAAAGCTCACCGTGTCCGTCACTTTCTGCCCGATCTTAAAGCAGTAAAATTCCAGCTCATCAGCCGAAACGCCTTTTGCGGTCAGATACTTCTCCCGCTCAAACTGCGTTACCTTCGCTTCGGCGGCAAGCCGCGCCGCCTTTTCGGTGTCGCGCTCTTTCTCGATTCCCTTGAGCTTGTCCGCTTCGCTCTGCTGATTGGCTTTCCAAGCCTTATAAGCGTTCATTTCTTCCTCGGTGGGCATTCCTTTGGTTGCCCGCGCGAGACGCTTTGCAACGATATTGTCTACCTCGGCTTGTGTAAAAGTAGCCTCGTTCCCGCCCTCGGCGGTGTTGGGATTGGTATTCGGTTCTGCCATGATGATTCCTCCGTTTTCCGCCCGTCGGCGTATTCCGTTTATGCCCGTCGGCAAACAAAAAGGAGCCTATCTCCGTAGAGACAAACTCCTTGAATGTTTTATAATCGGGCAGGGCTGCGATGGGAAGCCCTGTATCTGCGCCCGTTTTAAACCACCACTAACCGAGAAATTTTTTGTGCTCGCGGCAAAACACAAGACGCCTTTCACGTCAGATACTTCCTGTTATGCATGGCCGCTGTTGAGCAGTAGCGGCGCGGTATTTGTATCCCCCCTCCGCAGGGGCAAGACAGGGGGAAAGGAAGGAAGCCCTGCCAAAGCAAGACCGTTATTTCTGTACCCGCCACAAGGTCAGGCGGCGCTCTCTGTTATGCTTTTGAAGAGTGATATCATTTTCGTGAGGTCACGAAAATGGTCATAGAAAAAGCACCGTGTGTTTACACGATGCTTAATTCTTTGTAATTTTGAAGATGTCAGCTACGTCGATACATAGCCCGCCATTGATAGTGATATACTCTTCCGGCGTGTCCTCATCCTCGCCAAACTCACAGTATACATGACAGCGGCCTTTGTATTTGTGCCCGGTTTTCGTTTCTACCAAAACATCTTTGCAGTTGTATGAAAGCAGCTCATTGATACTGTACATAACAATCTTTCCTCCCCTTGTTGTCAGAATAAGCGGGAACAATATGCCAGCCCTTTTTACGGCTGTAATGAATCGTAAAGCAAGTCGTGTCAATTTTTTCTCCGGTTTGCAAATCCACTGTTTGCCCGATAATCTTATCATTGACCGTAATCAATTCCGATTCTTTCCATCTGCCTGTTTTTTCATCCCGCATGATGATTCCGGTGCTAGAATACTGATTGAAAAGCTCTTTCAATTCATCCGGCGTTACAGTAACAACACTCGGGCCATACAGCCCTTGCCTCTGCTGCTTCTGGACGTACATATTATACTCGTTCGTTCCGACATAATGCCCATTCTGCCGCCCGACGTTCATCTCGTGCGAGTACTCATTTTGAATCCTGCGACGGATAGGAAGATCGCGGAGATACGCATCAACGTTTCCGTTCTCGCTCCCTGTATCATACATCCCGTCAGCCTTTTTTACAATCTCCAAGTATGCACGATTTGTTTCTCTTGCAGCATCCGCGCCGAACTACGCAATGTTCCCTCGCTCGTATTGTGGCCGTAGTCCTGCCGCCTTGCTGAACGCCTCGTATTCCTCGTTTAGACGACGATACCGTACAGCCTTTGTGGTATACTCCTCATCGTCTCCGCGCCCCTTAGCGGCTATTAGCTCACGTTTAACTTTACGCAAGGCCGCTTCAACCTGTCTCTGCTTTTGCGTTGCTTCGTAAAAGGTATATTGCTTGCCTTCAAACTCAAAAGGCGGCGGGTCGATGTTCTCCAATTCCTCATCGGTGTATGTCCGCTCGGAAACACCCTCGATCCAGATATGGTACATATGGCGGCAGTTTGCGCCGCACAAGCCATCCACCTCGTCAAGGCCGCAGACCTCGTATATAGACGGGTAAATATCGCCGGTACGGACGGAATAAATGCGCCCCTGCCATTTCTTGTGGCTCGCCCATGGCGTTTTACCCTCTCCATCTCGTGCCCCACGGTGCGCCGTAACCTCTCTGTACGGAGTGTCAAGCAACGTCGCCGTCTGCTCCGTGTACTGCCGGGAAAGCTGGGTAACGCCCGTCATAACAGCTCTGCGGGCGGCAACGTCAACGCGGTTATGCCAGCCGGATTCATAATCAACGTACTGCAAGCCGCTGTCCGTCAGCATCTTAGTTGCGTCACGGATCGCCACGTTATAGCTCTGCCCGCTCTCCACGCGTATCAACGCATCGTCAAGCACGCGCTGGTACATCCTGCCTATATCATCAACCTTTACTGTTCCGTCCGACGCTCTGTACGCAAAGCCCATGCTGCGGGTAATGTTCGTCAGCTCCCCGAGCGTCTGCATCTCAATAGACCGTATCTCCTGCATGAACAGGTCGGCATTGAAATTGTTTTCGCCGAGAATAAGGTTGTCGTCGATCAGCGTATCAAAATACTGCTGGTTTCGTTGGACGGCCTTGTTCCATACGGTGTCAAACTCGCTCTGCGTGAGCTTTAGGGTCTTTCTGATATACTCGTTGATTTTCTTGTAATCATACCCCCGTCGCTGCAAAGACCGTATATGCTCTATCGCCGTCTCCGTCATTTCTCCGGTCATGGCAACACGGGAGCATATATCCTCAAGGATTTGCTCTTCTAAACGCTGATACAGCCGTATAAGTGGCAGGGGCAGGGAGTACATGAACTCCGGCGTAATTGGATATTTTGCCATTACTCATCGCCCGATACAAGCGCCTCCATCTTCGGCATGGCGGCTTTTGCCGTCGCCTCGTCCTCGTTCATATAACGCATTCGAAACTCATACGGCTGCATGATCCCCATCTGCACCATACGCGCATCTCGGTTAAACTCTGATTCCTTATCCTCGATGATGGAATCGTCGAAATCAACCGTGATCTCAACGTCCTCATTCAGCCCGGCATTCATATAAGCATTGCCCATTCGGAGCAGGACGCGGCACAGCTCAATGAGAACGCTTTCAAGGATGATCTCGTGCTTTTTAATCGTGCGGAACATCTCGGAATTTTCGCTTATGATCTGCGTCGCCGTAGACACGTTGCCGTTGTCGTATTTGTAATGGTTCTCGCCGAATCCGCACTTGCTCGACAGAAGATTTAGCATATCCTGAATACCGGCGTTGTGTTCCGCCGTGCGAAGGTTCATGTTGATCTCTTTGATGATCTCTCCGTCCTGCCCGTCAGCGGGAAGAACATAAAAAACAACGTCGCTTGTATCGAACAGCGGCTCGCCCGTGTGAAAATTCTTTGTTGCCTGCGGTTTTAGCATGACGCGCTTCTTACCAAGCTGGAACTCGTTCACATAGCTGTCATATGTAAGGTCAACGCCCTTTAGCTGATCTATGGCGTTCGCAAATACCGAAATGCCCATCGGCAGGGTTGCATCAACGTTATTGACGATGTTCAGCCGGTCAATGACGAACATCCGCTGCGTAAACGGTGTATGCACGACCGGAGCTACATTTTCAAACCCCGGCACATCGGCAAGTTTCACCTCCGACAGGCTGCCCTTTGTGTCACGATACAAAAGGTTTTCGATGTCATATGTTCCCTTTTCCGTTCGCTTGTGGATGCAGATATAAAGGTAAGAATCTTTCTTGATGGACTTGTGCGAGCCAAACGCGCATTCGGTTACAATGCCGTTCTCCCAGGTAAGGGGAAGGATAAGGTCAGCCGGGACATAGTCAATGCGGATTTCCCCGCCGTTGCCGTTCACCTTGCCCGTCTGCTCATCAACAGACGCATTAACGACCGTCGGCACATACGCAACCGTGCCGCGAGCCGCCTTGATCTCCTGCATCTCGTTCGACTTGACGGTGAAGTTGTTCCGCTCAAAAACGGAATTGATAAAATCCTGCTCTGGCTTCCCCTCAAGCGTTATCTTGCATTTTTCGTTCAGCAAAAGGTTCGCCCAATCCTCACAAACCTTTTTCGCCATGCCGAGAGAATACAGGCGACAGGGGACATATTTCATGCCGTTCCAGATGCGGTAACGGTGGAACTGCTTCACATACCCGTCATACCAGCTCTTCCAGTTCTGAATGTAAGTGTAAAACTCTTCCGGCACGGTAGTATATCCCCGCGCCCGCAAAACCTCGTATATGTTCATGCTCTCACTCCGTACAGTCTAAATGTCCGCTCCATTCCGTACCGCGCAGCAGAAATAAAGTGGTCGTCTTTATCTGGATACCCGCTGATTACGTTTCCGTCTTTGTCTCGTTCGTATTCATAGTTGATAAACTCTTTATATGCCTCCGGCGTTCTCGCCGGGTCAATAACTATCCGGCGACATTGAAGCCATTTCATACCGTATTCAACACTACCGGGACCTTTTATAGCGCTCCTTGCATCTAAGCCGCTTGCTCGTAAATCCGCAACGCTTTTCGGCTCTGCGCTGTCGCAAACGACAGGGAAGTCATCGTATCCGCGCTCTTTTATCCATGCAGCATTATCCGCATTGCTCGTCTTATTGCTCCGGTGTTCGTCGATGAAATACAACGTCTCCTGCGCCACGTCATAATGCATACGCAGAAACGCGAACGGGTCGGGATACCACCCGAAGTCAACGCCCTGATATATCCGGTCGAATCGCGCTATCTCGTCATCCGTGATCGCCCGCGCTGTGATGTTGTCAAATACGTTTCCGCCGTCGCCGTTGGGTACGCCGAGATATTCATGCTCGTATGCCGCCGGGTTGACCTCTTTCAGGTGTTCCGCGTCGTTGAGAAACACTGTGCCGAGCCATTCGGGGGGCGCTTCAAGATACGTCGAATGATGCCGCACCCGGTTTTCATTCGGCTCTAACATCTGCTGATTTACCCAATTCGCACGGCTTTTCGGTGGGTTATAGGACGCAAAGAAATAGGAATCAACACCGCCGCGGAGAATGGATTGCTTCACGCTTCGCAGCTCCGCAGCTCCTGCGAGCTGGTCAAGCTCTTCCACCCATAGAATGCCAATATGACCGAACGGCGGCTTTATGGATTTCAGTTTTACCGGATCGTCGCACCCACGGAAATAGATTTTCTGCCCAGTCTTTTTGAGCGTGATTTCAAGAGGCGAAACCTTAAAATCAAAGTCTCCCGCTATGCCAAGCTCATTGATAGCCCATTGGATTTGCGAATAAACGCTATCTTTCAGCGTGTTCGTCTGCTTGCGGACGATGCAGGCGTGCATCATCGGATTGTTTTCCACAAGCTCCGGGACTTTGAGAGATATAAAGGACGATTTCAGACCGGCACGACCACCGTCAAAGATGTAATCCCTGTTCGGCTCGATATGTCGGTTGATGTCCACAAATGCCTTGCCGATAAGCTCGGCAGGAATCCTGCACGGCTTATCCTCTGCCGCCGCGTCGTTTGTCCAGTGTTCCCACCGGTCAACGGCTCTGTCATCTCCGCTTATCGCCTTGCCGTATACGCCAGCCACAATAGCTGCATTACATGTCATGTCCTCGTCATCAATGGCGAGACCGGCACGCGTGATCTGGCTTTTGAGCTTTTCCGGCGCGGGCTGCTGCGCTATCGACTTTGCGAGAGATGCAAGGCTCTTATTAGCCCTGCGAGCTTCCCCGGAGGCTATACCGCCTTTTTGCGCGATCTTCCTTTGCTCTTCCTTTGTTCGTTTGTCCAATGGAACAAGGTTTTCTTTGCCCTTTCGTGGCATACCCTCCCTCCCTTGAAAATGAAAAGTCGCCGTGTTGTTGGAGCGGTGGGGTCGGGTTCGAACCGCCGTTTGCTATCGGGAAGATAGCTGTTCTGCCGTTGAACTACCACCGCCTGTATTATTTCGCTATGTGCCTGTCCGCCATTGTTACCTTTTCGCCTTTATACATCCCGGCACCGATCTCATCAATTTTTGAAAACGGAATAACGGGAACGGTGAGGTTTTCCCGTGCCTTTGGGTCGAGAAAATAAATATATCGCAATTGATATCCTGGCAGCACTTTTCCGCCAACGACATCAACATACCGTCTAAAATCAAAATGCCCGCCTGTAATATCGTAGTAGCTCTTTCCGCCCAGTTCCTTGCGTGGCGCTGTCGGATTGCTCTCCAATGTCATTTTGTGGATTTTCTCGCCCGTAGGGAGTTGTATGAGGTTTCCGTTCGGTTTGATCGCCGTCAAAACGAAGCCGGAGGCGCGGTAGATCGTTCCGTCGCCGCAGGAGCAGCCATCGGCGAATGAAACTACCCATTTGATTTGCGGGGCATTTTTCCGTATTAGGCGCATGGCAACGGAAATTGCTCTGGATTCGCTATTCCGGGGGAGGGTATCATCAAACGCCATTCTGTTTAATTCGAGAAATTCGTTCCACCCTGTACCGGATACCAACCCCTGCATCTTCGATTTGTCGAGGGACGGCCCAAACGACATGACGCCATGCAAAACGCCATTCATAAAGACGCCGAAATGGAGGCTGCTGTTGTTCACAACCTTACCGCTGTAATGGTGTTTTTTTATAAACGGGATCGCAACCTTCCCCGGAATGACACGAACGTTTATTCCCTTTGCCTCGCCCATTGCCGAATCACCTCATACAACGCATTACCGTTTTTGTTTGTGTTCCCAAACGTCTCCGTTACACCATCCTCAACAAGGCTAATAGCATATTCTATCAATTCCTTTTGCCGCTCATGGAGGGTGAATGTCATCTGGCATATTTCCGGCTTATCACCGTCAGGGAGGCTAAAATCCGTTCCGTAATCCGCATCTGTCTCAATGTTGAAATCAAAATCAAACGCTGACAGGTCGATCTCCGGCAGCTCCATCGAAAGAAGATCCATATCCCAATCGCTCTCGTTGGTCTTATTGTCAACGAGGCGCAGGGCGTTGACCTGTTCCGGCGTTAGATCATCTACACAGACACAAGGAACGGCTTCCATTCCCAACTTCTTCGCCGCCAGAACGCGGCAATGCCCGATGACGATCACGCCGTCGCGGTCGATAACGACAGGCTAGACAAATCCGTACTGGCGGATGCTCTGCGCCACGTTGTCGATCTGCCGCTTATCGTGCTTCTTCGCGTTCTGCGCATACGGCACGATTTCTTTGATTGGGATATTCTTAACGTCCATAATCTTCCCCATCTCCGCCGCCCCCTCCGCTGCGTACGGCTTTCCCGCCTTTCGGCAACGCCCAAAATAAAAAGCCACGCTTTGGCGCTCGGTGATCGTCCGGCGTCTCTGCGTGGCTTTGGATGCTATTATTATATCACGGATTTTTGAAAAGTCACTGGCAGAAAACTCGCATTTTCACCGCGTCCCGTGGCGAGCGGTGCAGTAGCCGGACAATGCGCGAGTTGCCTTGCGCCATACGGTGCTGTCGTCACAGCCGAGCTCATCGCAAAGCCGCTGCACACCGTTTTTCTGCTTGTCGATGTACAGCACTTCCAGAATACGCTGTTCCTCGTCTGTCAGCGTGGCAAGAGCTTTCTTCGTCAGACGCACCTCCGATTCTGCAAAGCGCAGATTGTCGGAAAGAAGATCAATCAGGCAAATGCTGTTGTTCATTCGTTCCTCATACGACGTGCCGCCGCCCTGCACCGGTGCCGTCCCCGTGGATGCGCTCTTTATGGACGTCATACGTTCGCGCTCCATGTCGATCTCTTCCGGTATGGACTGGATCGCCGCCTCGTTTTTCCGTAGGTTGAAGAGGTCGGCCTTGCATTTCATTTTCCAGAGTTCGTTCACTTTCTCACCTCGTCATTCAATGTTAAACGCTCTGTGCCGCGTTTTTATTTACGGCGGGTCTGTTTATATTTCCCAACCGAACTCGTCCTTTATGGCGTCGCGTACCATCCAGACGTTGAGATTGCCGCTTCCGACGCTCTCCCGGATGTTCGCCACCTCCGCCGACAGCTTGTTCACGTCCTCCTGCGTAGGATTGAAGCACTCCATCCACGCCCAGACGAAGATCGTCATGGCGATGGACACGGCCTTGTGCATGGAGACATCTTTCGGCTTTCGTTTTGATTTACTGCTCATCGGTTCTCCTTTCTCCGCCCCAGCAAAACCAGTCTGCGCAAACCGCCGCCGCGTGATAATCGCATACGCATTCGCAGTAATGTAAGCAGTCCTTGCAATGCACAACAGGCTCACGGTTTTCGAGTTCGACCTTTACCGCTTCCCACGCAAGGACAATCGGCATATGTTCCCGGTCTACCGTGTTGTGCGTGTGCGGCGGGATAACATCGTCAAGCGTTTTTATTGCATTTTCAAGCGTCATCGTTTTCTTTCCTTTCTCCGTAGCTGCAAAAGAAGTTCTCGTTTGTCATGTTACGTTCTGCTCCGTGGAAGTTAAGAAGTGCTTCGCACATGCCGTCTCTTCGCATGTCATCGTTGAACTTTTGCCAATGCACACATTTTTGGCACCGCACCACCGGTTCATACCCCAGCTGCACCGCCATACGCTTAAACTGGCTGCGGGTGGGTCGGTCAACATCGACCGTCGGAATCTTTTTCATTTCCTCGATTACCAGATCGGAAACGTATATTCCGTTCTGCGGGCTTTCTGCATCAATCAGTCTCATTCCTCGATCACCTCAAGGCCGTAGGCTACCGCCGCGTCATGCTCGATTCGGCAGCCTCGCGCGTTCTGCCAGCCGTGGCAGAAGTAGGCGGCATGGCAAAGGCTCATGTTTTCCAGAGACTTTGCGAGGAAGCAAAGCGGAATCTGAACAACGCCGCGCTCCGTCATTTTCTCCGCGCTGTACCACTCGTCCGTGAACAGCGTGTTCACGACCTCATATCCGCGCCGTTCCAGCTCGGCGATGGCGTGGTCGCGCGCGGATATGATTTCCTGTTCCGTTCGTCCCGCCATCGGCTGGGACAGCATAGCTTTCTTTTTCATTTTTCTTTTCCTCCTTCGTATTTAGCGATCAGCACGTTGAGATCGCGCAGCCCCCGCCTCGTGATAAGATTATCTTCGTACAGGTTGTCGCGTAGTGAGAGAAGTTCGGAGACGGGGACAGCGGCAATGGTAGGCAGATACTCGGCATACTCCAGCACGGATTCAATGCCGAGGACGAAGACCTCGCTCCCGTGTTCCTTGTCGTAGTGGTCGAGCCGAATCGGGAACTTGTTCAGCTCGTCGGCGTCAATTAGTCTTGCCATTCCGAACACCCCCCATTCCACCGCCACACACAGCGGGGGCATTTTCCGTAGCAGGGTTTATGCATCGCTGTCACCGCCTTTATACTTCGGCATGTCCGCCCACGCTTTCACGCCGTCCCAGTCGCCGTGTTCTTCAAGCTCAAACAGTTTGTCGCCGTATTCGTCGCGGTCGCTCATGCACATATCCTGCGACACTCCAAAGATTGTGGCGATAAGAATATTCTGCCCGTCATCCGGCATTTCGCAGGAAAACGCATATTCGGGAATCTCGTAGTTAGCGTATCCACGTTCGATATATTCTGTTTCTTCTTCTGCTGTTAGACGGCGCGTCGTGATCTCGTGCCAGATGATTTTTTCTTCAAACATCGATGTCTTCATCCTTTCTCTGATAGCAATTCAGCAGCGGGTCTGTCGTTTCGCAGAAGCAGCAGGGCTTTCCGTCCGTAGCGCTCGGCGGATAGTGGATACAGGATTCACAGTCGTTCATTCCGAACCTCAACAAATCCAAGTACCGTGTCCACAATCGCCTTATCAATTCGCGCCTGCAAACTGCATCTGTTTTCGCAAACAACAGGCATTTCAGATAGGGACAGGTTATAATAGGCTGTCTTACGGACGACCCACTTACCGTCCCAAAAATCAATAGAATATCCGCTGGATTTCGCCGCCTCCATCTTTGCCGACTTTGCAGTGCCAGTTTTCACAAAGTAGCTTTCTCGCGTTACCCACGGATTCTTGTATATCTTCATTCCGCACCGTCCATTTTTGCGCCGCAGTTGGGGCAGTAGTTCGGAACGATTCCAACGGTAGGATATTTCTCGCCGCAAATACTACAAGTTGCTGTCTCCCAAAACCCGCCTTGTTTATCTGCCCACCACCCATGCCATACAGGAGCAACGTCGGCGGCGGGAATTTCATAGAGCGCATTTCTTGTCGCTTCATAGTTGCCGTAAGAAAGCTGCACCGCTCTTATTGCTTCGTGCCGTGAAATGTATTCATCCATTATCTGCATCTCCTTTCGGCGGTTCGGGAAGCGGCATCCAGTGAGTAACAGCGCAATCGACCGGGCTGTTGTAAATATCGTCCGGCGTGAACTGTCGATTTTCCCACCATACTTCCGGAACAAAATAATCGTCATTTTCTTCGCTGTACGTCCCGTAGTTTTCCAGCTCGTACCAATTCCAGATACTGTCTTGCGTCAAGACTGTGCCGTCCTCGTAGATTGCAGGGCAGACAAAACGGTACCCGTTTCTGTCACAAGCGACCAAAACTTCGGTTTCGACCTCCGGCAATCTGCCCTTGACGCTGATCCATTGCGGGACAGAGACGGCGGGAAGCTCCATTATGGACTGTACGTTTTTTGCGCTGCACCCGTCCTGTATCAATCGCATAACCGCCGCTTCGCGTTCTATGTATTCAGCCATTGTCAGCCCTCCTATTCCATGCTTCGATTGCTTTTTCCGGCGTAGAGAAAAGCCGTGTTTGCTGATGAGAAAAACAGAGGGCGTTGTCGCAAATCACTCGATATTTTTTGATGTGCTCAATCAAGCCGTCATCGGCTGCTACTGCGGCGGGCAGATCGCAAAAAACAATCTCCCTGATGTACGGGATACCGCCGCAGAATGGGCAATGTTTAAGTTTCTCCATTGTCATCGCTCCAATCAATCGCCTGTCCGCATCGGAAACAGTAGTTGCCGCTTCCCTTGATTCCGGCAATATCAGATGCGCACACCGCACAGTAGTGCCAGTATATGGGCTTCTTCGGAATCTGCTTTTCGACGGCTTTTTTTGCCAGTTCTAAAGTTTCCAAAGACAAATCAGGTACTTCATCGCCGAACGCTTTACTTGCTTCTTTGTAAGTCATGTAATCAGCTCCTTTTCGTATTTGCAGAATGTCATGTCGCAGTCCTTCCTGTCCGCGCACACGCTGCATCCGTGTCGGCGGGCAAAGTCGGCAAAGTCGCTCTTCGGCGTCTTTTTGTCGCATCCGCAGGAGGTTTTCTTTCCTTTCCGCAAATCATGTCCGTATGCGGTTATCTCACGACCGCAGTCACAGCGGCAGTCAAAGACCGGGTGGCTCAGCGCCATCGTTGCATTTTCGTTGCGGCGAAGAACGACCAGCTTCCCGAACCTCTGCCCGTCAAGGTTGATGCGCTTTGAGCCTTTCGGCCCGCAGCCGCAGGACTTCCTTTTTCCGCGCAGCAGATTGGCTGTTTGGTAAATTACATCCTGTCCGCACTCGCACCGGCAAAGCCAGCTTGCCGTTTTGACGGGTGAAACAACCGTCAGCATCCCGAACACTTGTCCGGTAAGGTCAATTCGTTTCATCCGAGCCTCCGCTTGGCGTATAAGGCCATCAAAAGCGCCTCCGCCATCCCGTCATGCTCCTTGCGGCAGCCCGGCGGAATCAAGTTCACACCGGGGAAGAGCCGCTTGCAGACCTCTATGGACGTGTTCTTGTCCGCCGTGACGGAAAATTCCTTCTTCCACTTCTGAGGGCGGACGAGCTCATAGGGGATCTCGTATGCTTCCAACATTCCTTGCAGCCAGCCGAAGCCCTCGCCGAAGTGGAACATAGAGGTCACTCCCTGCCCCGGCATGGCGCTGACGTGCTCCAGGCAGCACACCGCCTTTTCTCCGCGCAGGTCGGACATGATGCAGCGGTAGGTGTCGCGGTCATACCGGAACGTCTGGACTTCCTCCCCTTGAAGAATGGCAAGGCCGCCGTTCTTGCCGGGGTCTATACCGACGTAGATCATTCTTCCGCCTCTACGATCTCTCCGTTGCGGAGGGTGTAGAACACATCCGCCTTGATAATCTCGCCGTCCACCTGATATGATTTCACGCAGATGCAGGGGTATCCCTCTCCGTCCCATTCGCCGTACTCGGCGAGTGTGCACCATGTACCAATAGAAGCCTTGATCTTCCCACGCTTGCCGACAGCCGCCGCTACACCGTGGTAATTTTCAATCGTGATCTTCGCGTCATCGCCGGAGCTGCCGATCTGCGCGTATTTGCCGGAGCTGCCGATCTGCGCGGCATTGCCGGAGCTGCCGATCTGCG
>ERZ791887.448-NODE-448-length-41297-cov-8.258668_pt1 | contig 41297 bp, 36 predicted proteins | sample MGYA00510157_ERZ791887 | MGnify/ENA primary metagenome ERZ791887 (study PRJEB30046, sample SAMN00792112) | human gut metagenome | study: EMG produced TPA metagenomics assembly of the A metagenome-wide association study of gut microbiota in type 2... | reverse complement strand
CAAATGAGATTTCGGCTTGACAAATTATAGCCGGTCTGTGCTAAAATCGAACGGCTATAACCATCCAGAAAATGAGCTCAAAAAGTTCGAAATCTCATCTAAAATTATTTTCACGAATCTCGTCAAAAAGTTACCGTCACAGACTCTATCTCAAACTGCTTCTCATCGCGTTCTTCAATTTCTCTCACATCATCGCGTTCTTCAATTTCTCTCACAAGCGGCCCACGTTCGCTTTCACACCTGAAATCGAGCACACACTCGGCTCTCTGAGAAAAATCGTACACAGCGGCTTACACGCCGAAACACAGGGCTTCACTCATGCTGCCGTGTGGAGTGTTCAACTCTCCTCTCGCATTTGGACAGAGAACAGCCGGAGGAAGCGGATGCACGCCTATGGCGTGTGTCCGCTTCCTCCGGCGTCGCGGCCCCGCTGGGCTGCGTGATTCTATTGTTGTTACACAGATGTTACAATTTCTGTTTTCCGCGCACAGGACTTTCTAACGTTTCCTCCTGCCCCCCGTTAGAACATGGCTCCTTTTTGATTGCTTTTGCAGCAAACCTTATCATTGATTACAGCTGCACAGAATATTCTTTACTGAATCTCGACGAACCCCTCGTCGGCGTTGACGCTGATGATGTCGCCGTTTTTAACGATGTCGTAGAACTCCTGCGGCAGGCGGTCGACCATCGGGATCTCCATGATAATCGCGCCGGCGACCAGCACGGGGTCGGGGTCCTGCACGATCAGCGCCGCGGGCATGTTGTGGAAGCGGTCAAGATGATACAGGCCATCCTGCTGCACGACGGAGCTGCCCTTGCCGCCGGGGAACAGCAGTACCTTTCCGGCGATGACCTGCCCCTCTAGGCAGTGATCCTTTTCCGTCATCACACCGTCCTCGGGACGGACCTGATAGAACATGATGCGGTCCTTGGAGATGATGGCCTCGGCCTGGGCCGCGCCCTCAGAAATTTTATGGCATGCAAATCTCTTTCCCATTTTATTTCGCCTCACCAGTCAGTGCGGCCTCAATGCAGGTATCGAGGTCACGAATTACAAAGTTGATGCCGCGGCGGCGCGGATAGTACGCGCACTTGGGCGATTCCGTGATGCCGGTTTTGCCCTTGAGATAGTGCCAGCAGGGCTGGTCTGGGCAGGAGTCGGAGATCAGCTCCGCGCCCGCAGCGGCGAGCGTGTCGTAGATGCCCATGCGCTCAGCCATCTGCAGAGCGTGGCTGGAGACGAGAATGTACATCGGGACGGAGAGCTTCTTACCCTCGATGTGCTCGGCAATGTATTTCGCCTCTTCCAGCGTGAAGTGCGGGCAGCCGAACATGGCGAAGTCGATCTTGCCGCCGTTAGGGAGCTCATCGCTGAACTTTTCTTCAAAGTCGCGCAGGTCCTTGTCGGTGATGACGACCTCGCGCTCGGGCTTCTTGCCGCCGAAGGCCGCTTCCAGCGTGGGCGCTTCGGGCGTGAAGCCGAGAATGTGGTACATGCCGTAAGCCCCGGAGGTGTTGAGCTGTGCGCCGAGGTTACGCAGCGCCTCGGGCGTGATGACCTTAGGCAGGTCCGTGAAGACGGGGATGCCCTCGCCGATCTTGTCGCCCATCATGCCGAGCAGATGGTATTCATAGTCGCTCTTCATGTTGGCTTCCACGCGGACAAGGATGTTGCCCTTGCGGTTTTCATCGAGCAGCAGACCGTATTCGGGCACGCAGCCGGTGATGGCGGCGCACAGTGCGCTGTTGGCGCTCTCGCGGTTGGAGCGCGCGCCCCAGACGGAGTTGACATACGGCGTGGCGCTCGATTCGGAGAAAGCGCAGACCTCGCCGAAGTTCGGCACGTTCGTCGCGATGTAAGGCGTGCAGTTATAGCTCAGCACCGCGCCGAGCGCGCGGTAGGCATTGTCCGTGCGCAGCATGTGGGCGATGTCCTCGGGGTCCGCCGGATGGGCGCAGGCGCCGGTGAAGTGACCGGTGCAGAAGCCGGGGTTGACCGTCGGGGCCACGCGGCAGTGCGCGCCGGCCTTGACCAGCTTTTCGGCAAACCACAGGTCGCCGGCCTGATTGCTCAGGGCAACGTGCGCACGCTTGATGGGCACCATGCGCTCGGCGTCGAAGCATTCGCCGATGCCGACCTGGATCTTCATGGCATAGGCGGCGCCTTCGCCGTACTTGCCGTCCAGCATGGCCTTCTGTTCGTCAGTCAGGATCATGATTATACTTTCTCCTTCATTCAGCTTAAAGTTCAATATCTTTTGAGCGAAGCATCGCATCTTTGAGCTATCTAAACAGAAAGGAAAGTGGCAAACATTGGCTTTGGCACTTTCCTCTTTGAGGCCTTTGGCTTCAGCGGATCATATCAGCATACTCACCAAGGTCATAGGCTTCGCCTTTTTGCTTTTTTTCAAAAGCAGCTTCCAGCGTTTCGTACGCCTTCTTGTCCATGCCGTAGCGCAGCATAACAAAAGCGCCAACAAGCAGGATAATACCATTCGGAAGAGTGAACAGCAAACGCAGACCGCTGACCGTTTCCGCCGTTTGTGCGGTCAGTACCGGATCATAGTGGATAAAGTCAAGGCCCAAGCCAACGATCCACATACCGATGGCGGTACCGAATTTCATAAAGAAGCCAATTGCGGAGGTATAGAGGCCATCCTTACTCTCGCCGTTTTTGAGCATGGATACAATACCGCAGTCATAGCACATAGAGTAGAGCAGCGTCCAGTATGTCGCACTGCCCCAGCCAACAAGAACAGCGTTGAGTACGGCGGTAGTGTAGTTGAGCGGTAAGAACTGCACGATGAGGTAGGCAACGCCATAAATCACGAGACCCATGACCATGTTCGTCTTTTTGCCCAATTTGTTGACGATCAGGCCGGTGATAACGGTGAAGCCCAACAGCGAGAAACCGTTGATCGTATACATGAGCGAGGCGGTCGCATCAGAGAAGCCGTAAGCTTCCGTGTACATATAAACGTTCAGCGAGGAAGCCACACCCACAACGAAGTTGACGATCACGGTGGCGATAAGCAGCTTGCGGAATGGAGAATTGCGGAAGGACTCGAAGTACTCTTTCAGCACCTTGCCAAGCGAGAACTTCCCCTCAGCTGGCTTCCCAACGTTGGGATTCTCCTTTTCTCTGCCCTTAGTGGAGAAATAGGTGGTCATATACGCTGCCAGCACGAGCAAGCCGTATACGAGTGCGGTGTATGCCCAGCCGCTCTTCTCTGTGCCGTCCGTCAAATTCCGGAAAAATCCGACCACCATGAGTGTGACGCCCGTGGCAATGAGCATACCGATATTCAGCCCGAATGCAGCAAAGGCGCGTAGCTTATTGCGCCCATTGTAGTCATCAGTCAGATCAGCACCGAGGGAGGAATGCGGGATCACGCACATCGTACCGCTGAACCAGAAAATGACATTCAGGAAAACGAAGTATACAACCTTGGCCGTTCCCTCCAGCGGAACGTCATGGAACATGAGAATAATGGCAAAGCACCAGACAAACGCGCCCTTGAATAGCAGTGGGCGGCGACGTCCTTTGGGGTTACGCGTATGATCGGAGAAATAGCCGATCATAGGATCGGTAATACCATCCCAAATGACAGCCAACAGCGAGATCGTACCGGCGATGACAGAATCGATTCCCGCGATATTGACCAGGAAATAAACAAAAAAGCTGTAAAAAACGTTGTATCCAATACCTTCGCCAACGACACCAACGCCGTAGCCCAGTGCCAGTTTAGTATTTACACTCTTCTCTTGCATGAAAAGCTCTCCTTCTATTGTTTGTAATCAGGGAATTGTGCAGAGCTTCGCGCTGAATGGTCAGTTTTCCTCCAGACGAACGAGAACAGATTTCTGATGGGCGAACAGTCCTTCTTCTCCGGCGAGTTGGACACAAGTCTTGGAGAGATTGCTGCAGCCCTCCTGCGAAATGTGCTGCGTAAAGGACGTTTTAAGGAAAGTTCCAACCCACGCACCATTGGAATATTTTGCAGTGCCCATCGTAGGTAAAGTATGGTTTGTGCCAGAGCAGTAGTCACCGAAAGCGACTGGCGTATATTCACCGACAAACAAAGAGCCGAAGTTACGCAGACGTGCGGCAACAGCATCGCTGTTGTGCGTGTGGACTTCAAGGTGTTCAGGAGCGATGTCATCTGAGACGGCGATTGCTTCGTCGATGGAGTCGACTAAGAGGATGGTGCCGTTATCCTCCCAAGACTTAAGTGCGGTTTCACCCGTAGAAAGCTCAGCGGCGTAAGTCTTGATCCATGCGAGCACGTTGTCAGCCAAATCCTTCGAAGTGGTAACGAGCGTTGCGCGCGCATTGGGATCATGCTCACTCTGTGCCAGAAGATCAATGGCCGTATATTTGGGATTCGCCATTTCATCGGCAATGACCAAAACCTCGCTGGGACCAGCGATACTGTCAATACCAACAGAACCGAGTACCTGGCGCTTCGCCTCTGCAACAAAACGGTTGCCGGGACCTGCGATCAAGTCGACCTTTTTGACAGTCTCGGTACCAAATGCCATAGCGGCAATGGCCTGAGCGCCGCCGGTGCAGTAGATCTCATCCACGCCGGCAATATCCATTGCGACGAGGACTGCCGGATGCACCGTACCAAAGCCCTTGAATGCAGGGCTGCAGGCAACGACCTTCTCTACACCGGCAACTTTGGCAGGGATGGTAAGCATCAACGCTGTGCTCGGCAGAGGATAGCGCCCCGCAGGAACGTAAATACCTACGTTTTGCACAGGGATCAACCGGTGTCCAAGTGTTACACCGGCAACGGGGGTCGCCGTGGTCAGAGGCTGGATCGTTTCGAGCTGTTTTTCTGCAAAGTAGCGGATCTGTACAGCGGCAGCTTTGATAGCAGTAATTGTTTCTTCAGAGACCTGCGTATAGGCATTTGCGATTTGCTCACGGCCGATTTTGACGGTATCCATATCGATGCCATCAAACTTTTTCGTTAAAGCAATGAGCTCACTGTCACCATTACGCTGAACATTTTCCAAAATCTCGCGGACAAGATCCGTCGTCTTCTGATCGCGTTCGTAGGTCTTTCGGGCTGCTTCTTTGTAGAATTCCATGGTATTTCTCCTCTTTTGTACATCATGTTCTGTTGAATGAGAATATGTTGTTTTCCGTTTTCTGTGAACCTCGATAAGGGATCTAAGTCTGGGAAAAACACTTCTCTCCTGCTGAGGTTAGCTTATGCCTGTCCATCGCGGGCATGTCAACTTAGCAAAATGTCCAAAAAATGATAAGTTTCTCATCTTTTTTGTAGCGTTTCGCATACCACTTTCCGCTGATAACGTAGAAAAGTATATATTTGAAAGTCGTCCATAGGGGACAGCTTTTATAAAAGGAAAGAGCTCTCTTTATTAAAGAGGGCTCTTTCCTTGGACTGCTGACTATATATTTTTAAACGGGATCATGATGCGGATGACCCAAAGCTCTTTATTGTTGGTGATCATCGGACTGATAAGCCACTCCTCAACAGAATGGTTTTCCAACTCGAAGTTGTGTTCTTTCGCCCAAGACAGCAGGCGCATATAAGAACGATACAAGCTTTTATTTTTGGGATCGCCAATATGGAGCATCGATACACCGCGGAATGGAGGGATCTTATCGTAGTATAAGCAAGGGATATTTTGATCTGTAACAGGTATCGCAATTTTAAAGTCATGGATCTGTTGGTCAAACGTACAGGTAGCACTGTCAAAGTGCCCTTCTGTTGTATAAATCAAGGAACCTATTGACACGGCGTTGACATTTTGCGCAATACTCTGAATTCGCGGCAGATGTTCAACGTCCATACACAGTTCATCTTCAAATGTCTCCTTATAAGAAATTGAAACAATCTCCTGTCCTGGATATGAAATGACTTCCGGTGCTGGTACATCTCCTGAAATACTGTGCAATTTGAGAAACGACAGTGCCTCTGCAAGGTGTGCATAGACTACGGCACTCTGTTCGTACTGCCTAAGATGAAGGTCAAGCTCTGCCTTTGCCGAGTCAAGCTGTTGCTGTAAGGAGTGCTGAATACTGCTGTCATTGTTGCCATAGATGATATCTTTCATCTCACTGGTTGACATATTGATATTTCGCAGAGCCTTTGCCGCAACGATCTCCTAGATGTGTTCAGAGGTGTAATAGCGGTAGTCATTTCCGCTTTGGCGCGGAACAGCACTGAGTAGTCCGCGTTCCTCATAGTAGCGTAGCTGCTTGCGGCTGACACTGCACAACTGACAAATTTCATTCGTACTGTATGTCTTCATCTAAAGCTCACCTCGCAATATACAATTATTACGCACTAAGCTGGGCATATTATATTGTTACCAATGTTAAAACCAGCAACTATAATTATCTATAAGCATAACAAATCATATACCTTTTGTCAAAGGCTATATCAACGGCTTAACCTTGGACGAAATAATTACAATTGACCTAATTTCATTTACCCACATCTCTAATATACAATTTCCCAGACCCACTTTTGACCCAGAATACGAAAAAGCAGGCAGGACCGGACGGAAATAATGGAAAATCCATCAAGCGAATGGCGGTAAAAAGGGCAAATCGGAGCCGAAACGGCTCCGATTTGCCCTTGAGACAAGCTACGGACCAGAAGGCCGGGGGTTCGAATCCCTCACGGCGTACCACCGCGAACCTATTGATTTCAATGGGTTCGCGGTTTTTATTTTATCTTAGTATGAACTCCATCTGCCTTTTTTCTAACGTTTTTCTAACGTCCCTCACGCAAGCATTCTGTCAGCTTATCTGCAAGGCTTTGCTTTCTGGAAGTGTCTAAATGCCCATAGATATTGGCAGTCGTTTGAATGTCGCTGTGTCCCATCCATTCCTGCACATCTTTCAGACCGCAGCCGTTGTTCAGCAGCAGACTGGCACAGCTATGACGAAGCTCATGGAAGCGAATGTGCGGCATTCCGTACCGTTCAAGCATTTTTGAAAAATGGTGCGTTACATAATCCGGAGCAAATGTACGTCCATCGGGCCATTTGAAAACATAGTCATTCTTCTGGTAGGCCTTGCCAAACAAACGCTGGTTTTCTTCTTCCTCAGCTTTTGCTTTCAGAAAAATCTCCCGCGCTTCTTCTGTCATAGGAAAGCTTCGGCGGCTGCTTTGGGTTTTCGTCTTATCCTTTTCCACGGTGACAATCATCTTACAAACCGTGTGGCGAATCAGCACCATACCATTTTCAAAATCAATACTGTCCCATTTCAATCCGAGAAGTTCGCTGCGCCGCAGCCCATAAAGCGCCGCGATTTTTACAAGCGGCTGTATCGGATCACCATTCAAGGCTGTAATAAGCTGCTGCAGCTGCTCCGCACTATAGAAATGTGCTTCGTGACGTTCTCTGCGTGGCATTTCAACATATTGACAAGGATTTGATGGCATCAGCCCATCTTTCACACATTCCGCTAATGCCTGACCCAAAATGCCTTTATGGTGGCGCATGGTTTTAGCGGACAGTCCGCCCTTGCCATCTTTACGGCCGCTCCGGTATTTCTCATCAAAATAAATCTGAAGCACCTCTACCGTACAATCGCACAGCTTTATCCCGTTCTCGTCAAAGTATGGAAGGATATGCGTCTCAGCCGTGTGCTGATAACTTCTGTATGTCACCTCATCTACTCGCCGCTGCATCCGTATCAGCCATCGCCGAACACAATCTGCCACCGTCATATCTGAACACACTACCGGGTTTCGCTTTTCTTCTTCCGTCAGTTTCTCCCGCAGCATCTGTTCTGCCTTGCGTTTATTCCCTTTTTCGGTTAGGCCGGTAGAGATCCATTTTTGTTTTCTCTTGCCGTTTTCGGTACTGTTGAGCACCATGTAATATTTGCCGTTTTTTACTTGCAGACTCCCTGTCATAATAACTCCTTTCGACAGCGAAGATTGTCTGCTATTATGGATTGGCTACAGTATAGCGTGCTGACAGCACAAAGTCAATTAAGCACGCCTTTGGTATAATGATTTTTGTACCAATGCGCTTATAGCCTATCTGATGCGTATGGACAAGTTGATACACGGTATTTCGTCCAAGTCCCAGAGCCTTTGCAGCTTGAGAAACCGTTAGAATATCAGAGTATTCTTTGAACATGTAATCCCCCCTCAAAACATCGCACCCTCACTGGGCAATATCTTAATATGAACAATCGAATAGGCAGGGTGCAAGCCCCGTCCTCTCAGGCTACCGCGCGCACGGTTTTGTACACGGCAGTTCGATCGCTTAAGTACAATGGCTCGTATCGGGTGAGGATACTGTAGTGTCCCGCCCGTACGAGCCGATCGTTCTTTATTGACTATGTTAGCACTGGATCTCCAACCACATGTCCCAACAGGCTTTCACATACCGCCATCTGTAGAAAGAATATTTCGGTATGCCCAGCTTCATAAGATTCCGTATTCTCTTTTTCGGAACTTTCCGCTGGCTTCAGATATAGGAGCGGAATCTCTTCCTCTTGATTTTCAATCTACCCTCAAGATATCGCTATGTGCTTTCCAGGCGCCATTGTGCTGCTCTCGAACTCTTTGCCACACAATGCTGCCATCGTACAGCAGGCCATATGCCGCCTTGTAGCCTACGCCACCTAACATCTCTCTAAGTTGATCAACATTTACCACATCTGGATATGCAGCAAACATTTTCTCTTTCATACGTTCATGTCACCTCATCTACATATTTGCTGTGGAGGGCTAAAATAGCAAGAAGAAGTGCTCTCCGGTTTACATGGAGAGCACTTCTTCTTTTTCAACATAATAATAACACAGAATCTGCGGAATGTTCAATCCCCATCCAACAGTAATTTAGAGGTAATTCTTTCGGTCTTTTGCTGATACGCCACCAGTAAAAGCGTCGGTTATTTCTTACTCCGTCTTTTAGGGATTTTGCGTCAATCTCCCACTATGTGTCACTGAAATAGTTATTCAAAGAGTAGGATAATCAAAAAAGGGCATTAGGTTTCATTGACACGATTATGCGCTTTTATAAGTGAAGTACCTATAAACATTTCTACCGCTTTGATTTCCATAGTAAAAACGGAAGTTTTAGAATTTATTCTTTAAGGTGAAACTTTTTGTGCCGATCGACACACATAATAGTATAAGGTGCATTTCAGTCTTAGATAATATATTCTAAAGGTGTGATAAAAATGAAGAAAAATAAATCTCTGTCCAAGTTCGAGATGCATAATTCCAGCGTTTCTTCAAAAAAAGCGATTCATAAACGCACCAAGGACGCAGAAGTCATATATGCGGAGACAAACGAAAAAATCAAGCGCGGGTTAGAAAAAGCTACAGCATCCACTGGGACTCCCATTGCGAGTCTAAACGGAGGTGCAAAATACATGGCACAGTTGTCCAATGTTGGTGGCGGCTCCGTTGAAATAGGAGGCGGCGGTATAAAAGAGGGGTTTAATACATTTGCAAAAAATCACATGGCCAAAGGTGCTTTGGGCAGCAAAAACTTATTATCGTATACCAATATGAAAGATTCGGCCCAAAAAGCTTTAAGAAAGCCCCGATCCAAATAAATTTTGCAGCATCACCGTATCTCTCATATGATTCAGAATTCGGTATTGTGTATTATTGAAAAGCGCAAATAAGATTGATCATGACTTGAGCGCATAATCCTCAAATATAAACCAGTTCTGTCGGTAGGATTGACATAGACACCCCATAATGCTTTTCGCAGCTCTTTATGTAGGCATGTAACATGTGTGAAAGTCAAAAAGTCGCTCTTAGTTCAGCGAAGGGCCCAGCCGTAGCTGGGCCCTTCGTTCGCATGGCAAAGCCAATATAGAAAGGTCGAATGCTTTAGGCCCTCTGAAAGGCAATCTCTGTTCAGATTAGAATTCTCACCTTTATGGAAGTATTTAAGTGGTTTCCGGAGTTTGAGCTTTAGAAGTAACAAAAGCTCGCATGTCTTCAATAGACCTCCGGAGCTGCGAATCATTAAACCGCGCATTATATGTGTTTTCAGGATGATGAATTTGGTGTCGAATGTATTCTGTCATACATATCTGCTGCTCTCGCGTTGTGCCATTGGTGTGGATTTTTTTATAAGGAACGGTTGTTTTACCTTGCTTATACTCGTTAAGCCACCCCTGTTCTTCGAGGTAGCCATATAATTCGTCGTGATACCCTTCGGATATCTCGGAAAACGCGAGATAGTTGACTTCATTAAGCGAAGGAAACGGTAACTGTCCCGAGCGCACAGCCTCAACACGTTTTCGAGAGCCATCCGCACAAATCAGTCGGATATTTTTGAAGTCGAGCGCATTAACAATTACCGCGCTATGAGTAGTGATAATTACTTGGACATTACTTTCAGCAGAGAGTGCGATCAATGCACGGATAAGTTTTTTCTGGTTTTCTGAATGCTGTGACGTTTCCGGCTCCTCAATGGCGTAAATAATGCCGGGAGCATTCGCTTCATCCTTACGGCGCTCAACTTCTGCACGAAAGAAATTAAGCAATATCAGTCGCTTAGATCCGCTACCACGTTTGTTAATAGGAATGCTCTCATCTCCGGAAATAGTGACCGCTTTGAACACATCTGCCCATTTCAGGCTTGAAGCAGGTGGAATGACAGGACTCAATGTATTGGCTATATCAGGACTCATCTCTCGCAGCTTTTCAAGAGTACGCGTCGCAACCTCTTGCAGCTTTCCTTCTACAATTTCTGCAACATGATCTAAGGTTTGGCTGATACCTTCATCTTGTAATATCTCTTTTACAGCCGCATGTAAAGGATCTTGAACTTCACTGTCGCTATCACTGTTCTTTCGGTCGGCTTGAAATAAAGAGTAAACCGGAAGATATTTTTGGAGCTTCTCCCAAATGGGTTTGGCATCACCTTTAGTTACATCCAGTTCGACTGAATTAACCTGCAAATCATCACCGTAGTAGCTCCAAATTGCCGTTCGCATTGCAGCGTTTCTCGTCTTATCTTCACATGGGATATCTCTCGTCTCAATTATTTTTCTAAGATCACTATCTTTTTTAGAAAGTAGGTCTGCACATTCCGGATTCGTCGGATGCATCGCACAAATAAAAACTTTTGGGGTACCTGCATTAGGATAACGTTTGACAACTTCAAGCAAGCCGTCCGAATTAAGCAGATACTCTGCGCTAAGTGATGTCTCATTTGTTGCGTCGATAACAATCTTTTCAGGAAGATCTGTAAAGCAGACCCGGATTGAGATATCTGTTTCTTGACGCGCTTTACTTTCAACATTCAGATCTGCCTTGTCCAGTTTTGTTACGCCTTTCCCGTCATTAAAGAAAATGTCAAGTGCCTCTAAAATAGTTGACTTTCCAATATCATTTTTCCCAACGAATGCTGTTAAATCTTCAAAGTCGCTATTAATCTCATCGCTGTAGCCTCTAAAGTTTTTGATAGCCACGTTTTTGATTTTCATAAAAGTCCCTCCATTTTGAATTGCAGCCGTGAAACGACTTCCCACATTTGTGGTGTGTTGCGTGTCGAAAAACGTTGCATATTGTCTACTATAAAATGCTTGCATATTGGAATCTCACAGATTGCTGGATTCCAATATTGCGAGCATCGATAGTGGGGGGGTATACTTGCTATAATGATACTAGATCATAGCGGTAAAATAGCAGCACACTTTGAATAGCCTACTCAATATTGACAAAGGGGATGCAAAATGCGGAAAAGGTTTGTCAAATTATTACTTTTTAAGGTGGATACACAATACAGACTTCTCTATGGGTTCAGCAGTGAAACCGAAGAATCCTCATATCCGTGGAAGGCCTTTCCTGCTGACAGGAAGGGGCAAAAGCTGATTGCAAAGGCGATTCTATCGCCAAGCGAAGCAGATAATTTTTTGATAAGTCTGACGGGTACCGAACCAATCATGTTATGCGAAAGGGTAACTCTCAAATCGCCGCAGTTGTATAAAAGAGAGCAGCTCCTATATTCCGATGATGAAGAACAGCAGACTGTGCCCATATCCGAATTCTGTTATCTCTCTGAATTTTGGAACAGAGAAAAGCTTTCTCTTTTGAGTGAGATACAAAATGAATTCAACGCAGATGGCAGAAAGCTCTACGAGCAGACACTTGAACTTCTTGAATGGGCAAAATGCAACTGTGGAATCGACTTCTGTATAGATGGACGTCGTTTTGGCAACTACGAAGTGTATTATCGTACCCCTGAGAATAGCAGTTTTGAAATAGATATCCACAAGGATCAAGGCCTGCGGGTTACAACGATTCGCAAGTGCAAAGATTTTGCAGAAGACATCATTGTTAACTGTATCGGAAAGTATAAAGACTATATGATCTGTAATCAGACACAAGTATGGCCTGCAAATAAAAAGGAAATCTACTTCGAGGCTAATGAGCCAATGACATCGGTTGTGGTCCACGCATGGAATGCCGCCACAGGAAAGCTAATCGTCTCCCAAAGCATTGCGCTGATGATGGGACTCTCCATCATCTCGAGGTGGGGCGGTACTCCATATCAAATCGGAGACTCTTGGACAAATAAATTATTACATTCTGCAGCAAAGAGCAGCGAACTGATTCGAACTCAACTCATGAAAGTCCAACGCATCACTACGGATCGTGCAATCAGCATTCGCAGCGAACATGAGTCCGTGTTAGATGAGGCGATGGAGGACGGCTACTCTCTTTTTAAAGATTATCAGGGAAAAAAAGAAACTGGGGCATTTATTTCTAACGCCCCCACAACCGGAGAGATCGATAGCTTTTTGCAGGTAAGAGCATATATTGAGCAATCCTCTGTTTGCAAGGCGGTAATTGCCGATCCATACTTCTCTGCACGGGCAGCAGAAAAACTGTTGACGAGAATACAACGAACAGACCTTGAACTGGAGATCATTACCTCGCTTGGCTCGCTTGATCCGGACACAAATCAAAAAAGTAATGTTTGCGAGGAAACTCGCGCTTTTTTACAGCGGACAGCACCCCTTCTCCACAACAATCTGGTGGTAAGAAATCTGACGCGTGGTGAAAAAGGCGTCTTTCACGACCGATATCTGATTCGATATCACAAGGACGGCACGATCGATGGATTCCTTCTGAGTAATTCTCTCAACTCTATGGCGCAAAAGTTTCCGCTTGTCATAGCTCCGCTGGAGCATCGGGTATGCATGGAAGTTTGTGAGTACCTGAATAGTCTCTCTGATTCCGATATCCAACAGCAGAAGTCAAGAGCATTGAGAATCTCAAATGAGGTCCTTTTTTGCTCTGAGACATACCGGTGTCAGGTTCAAAGCGAAACTTCAGCAGAGTCAGCAGCGGAAAGGTATTTGCGGCAGTGGTATGATGAATTGTCAAAGCAGATATGTATTTGCAAAGATGATTTCTCTACAGTCCTTACGGCCGTAGCAGAGCGAGCGCAAAGTGATCGAATAGATGCATGTAAAATGCTTTGTTATGCGCTGAGCAATATCTGCACGAGCCAAGTGGAATCGCTAACGGAAATGCTTCAATCCACGGGTGGAGTTAAGGCTCTGTTCTTATCAGAGTTTCCAAATTTGGCAAAGGCCGCTGAGCAGCAGTGTGATTATCTGAAGTGTGGAGCATCTTCTCCAGAATATACGCTGTGGGCGTTACTAAACGGAAAAGCTCGGCCAAGCCCACAGGGGTACCACTTGCTGATTGACCAGGCAGGACATATCCATTTACGCGGACTCACATGGTTAACCTGCGGATACCATATGGCGCTCAAATTAGATATTACAGGATTCCTGACGCTGCTAAGTCAGCTGCGTTCTCCAATGATGTTTGATGCACTGGCCTTTCAAATGGCAATCTCGCCACTCGATAGAGAACTATATTGTGCAGCAGCTTGCTCGGAACTGCTATATGTCCGCTTATTGAGTGCAGAATGGCTTTTTAACGCTATTCGCGACGAAAGGTCACAGTTTGAAGTTGCCAGAGAGATTTGGAAGCGCTTCGAACCGGATGTGAGAGCTTTACAGGAAGCTATCGTGCTATCTAATATTGTATTTCACGTTAGGACACGGCGGTTAGAATCAGAGGCGCAGTGGCAAGCAATTCAAGAGGTACTGCTGTCCAAATTAGCATCCGACCTTCCTGCGTGCAGCGGTGAGGTAATAAATACCGCGTTAGATTGGCTGCATGATAGCAATGCCGTATCACGAGCAACTCTTCTTATGACACTTGCTGAAAGAATGGAAAACTCTCATCCGCAGAAGCAATTGCTGGCAAGGGCAGAACGAATCTTAAAACGAGAAATTCAAGACTGCCAAACCGCCTCGGATATTCCTAGGTCAATAGCACTCTATTTGAACTGCGTAGATGCGCTATACGGTGAAAATGCAGAAAATCACATTTTCAAGGATATTTTAGATTGGAACACATTTGAGGACGCCACAGAGCCAGAATTGCAAAACTACGATTATCATCGCTCGCGCAACGCCTTCATTTTAGCTCAGCGGCAGATTCAAATACTGGAAGGAATGTTAGTAAAGTGGCCTGAATCGGAAAAAGCAAAGGCTTGGCTGAATGCCTGGGCGTGTCGGTTAAAGCAAATACCCGAAAAACTCTGAACCGTCGTTGCATAGAATAAGCAAAGAGGCGCCGGGAGCGGTATACTCCCGGCGCCTCTTTGCTTATTCTTGATCGATAACAGGTCAACAAAAGCAGATAGAATTATCGAAACCGCATGGTTGCTATGCCTATCTTATTGATCGAATCATTTCTTGGATCAAGGGCTCCTTGTCAGGGAACTGCACCTTCACCATATCCAAACAGCGCTCCATATTGCTTCTGACATCCTTTTTTGTCAGGCGGTAGCGCTCGTTATGTATCTGAATTCTGTCGCTCTGCACCTCTTCAACTTGCTGAGTGAGCTTTTGATAAATCGTTTGAAATACCATTCTACGATCAACACGAAAAACCTCTCTGTCTGGATATCGTAAAAGCTCGATGGCAGAGAGCCATTGCGGAGGCGACAGTTGGGGAGCAGCGTCCTCGTCAGCATTTTCAGGCAAGTGATCAAAGCGCTCTGTCACATTTGTTGCACAGAAGCTGGCAATGGCCGCATCTTTATAGTCATTGCAGCGGTCATGGTCCTGTTTTGCCTGTTCCAACAGAAGACGCCCCTTCCAGTAATGTCCCATCGCTAGCCCGCCGTTGATGGCAATATTAAGTGAGGTCAACTGTGTGCTGCTCGATTCGGAGACGTAGCCCTTGAGCACGAGCTCAGCCTTCTTCATGTGAGAATACGGCTGGCTGCCGCGCTGAATGCCGCATACGATTTGAAGCACACGGTAGGCAAGCGCATAGTTGTCGTTTAAAGGCCAACCATAAGGTGCGGCATGTTGCTGGACAAAGGTGCCGATATCAGGATGCCTCCTAAAAAAAGGAATCCTTTGGTCAGCTTCATACTGATTTGCCTGATTGATCAACATCTGTGCCAGCAGATTCAACGCACCACCGCTTGTCCCAATCGCAGCCAAAACAAGGTATGCCTTGCTAACATAACCAAGGCGGGCGATCTCTTGATAGTTCTGATTGTTCTGATTAGCGGCGGAGACGTATTTTTCATACGCCGCTTCAAGAATAATCTGAAAAATGTCGCAGCACGCCAGAGCATTGCCCAAGCTGGGCTTCCATCGAGGGAATAAATTTCTCCTAAAAGTACGAACAGCTTCATCCCGTTTGTACATCGATCCCTCGTGATAGTCCCTGACAGCCTCTCGAACTGCATCAGCCAGCTGAGAGGAAAAAGGCAGCGTACCGTTCATCTTGGTATCCGTCACGTTGAGCATATCTTCCATACGGGCGTTGAGACATAAGGCCACCTGAAGGTAGCCGTCCGCTTTTGGAATATTTAATTTCTTTTCGCCGTTGATACACTGTTGGGCATACCCGACACATTTGACCAGATCTCTTGTCCCCGCAACCCCCGTTCGATAGTCCCTCGCCAGCATTGATAGCGCAAGCGAGAAAAAGAGACAGTATTTTGTCTGCAGCGGATCACTCTCATCCAGTGCCTTAAAAGACAGCACAAACCTTTCGCAGAGTGTTGATCTAAGCTGACATAATTGGGAGTGCTCGTTCTTAGAAAGCTCACCGCGACGGATCACTGCATCAAGAAGGCGAATCAAGATGGCCGGCAAAGCAATCTGTGCGCAGGTGTCAGAGAGGTCGGTGGTGTCTTGCGCGCTGATATCATAGATAGAGAGGCCAAAGTATTGCCGTAAGATCGAAATAGCATCAAAGAGAATGCTGTTATCAAGAGTTTCGAGCTGTAACAGAAATACCTCCTGCGCATCAGGGGACAGCGCAGCAAGATTGATTCCGTTGCAGAGGCCATAGACCACGTTTGCAATATGAAACGCAGCAAAGAAATCTCTATAGTTATCGTGACAGAAGCTGATATTTCTTCCGTGATGACAGAGCAGGCCGGATGGGAAAACAGTATAGGGAATAGCTGCTGTCAAATCAGAAATATCAGGATTACTATCCTGATAGAGTTTTCGCAGAGTGTTCCAAGGTTTTTCCAGCGTCTCAGGGTTCTGATTCTTATATTCATTCCAAATGTCTATGGTCGGCAGATATGCAGAAAGGCACGCATATGTGCGGGCATAGGCATCACGCCTGAAGAAGTTAGGGCTCTTTATGGGTGTAAGCGCGGGATCTAAACGGGAACTGAGCGCCATTTGATACCCCAGATACGGTAGCACTTTTGTCAGGATAAAGCCGCGCAACTCACGCTCGGCAGAGGTAATATCGCTTCTTAGATTGTTAATCTCGCGCAACAGCATTTGGAGCATCAATGTGGTCTTCTCCGGAGTACCATTATTCAGGTGGTCTCGAAAAGCATCTGTGATCCATCTTCCTGCATCCTTGCCGGACGGCTGCATAGCCTGGCGATAAAGCACCAAATAGAAGGGAGTATCCAGAATATTACGAGCAGCAGGAACCAAACAGCGCTGATTTGGCTCAATATAGTCATCAATCTGCTCCTGCGACAGTTCCTTAATGTAGCAGTTGTGGAAATAAAACTTTAATCTATCAATCTGGTCAGCGTCAAAACCGTTTTCATATTCCAGCAGATCCATGTAGGTATCCAGCGGATCACGATTGCTGAGGATAATGGCTGCCTCCGGGTATTTCTTATCTGAAATGTCAAGGATATCCCTAAGGCATCGGATTTGCATCGTTGTGGTCGGAATCTCATTGAAACCATCCAGCAGGAATATAAAGGAAGCGTTGCGATCAACCTCTGTGAGCTTATATTCCTCACGCATATAGTGGAGAATGCGATTCTCGTTGTTCTTTGACTTGCTGTTTATTCCGTAAATTCGTCTCAGCTGAATATAGAGCGGAGCAATATTGGGAGCGTTGGATGATGAGGTCAAAGAAAAAGCGAGATTCAGCAATGTACTCGTTTTTCCGACTCCGCCACAGGACGAACCGCCCTTCCCAACCAGTTGAAAATGCCGCACGTCTCGATGCTCTTCTAAAAGCTGGAGCATCGGCGACGGAGCTGCATCCCCGCGGTTTTTATACTCATTGGTGACGGTACCATCCGGCGACTGGTATGTGATTCCCGGGAGGATGTCAAGAGATAGCTTCTTGACATCCCGAGCGTATCTTTCATGAAGTCCGGCGCTAATATCCCGCATATTAAAGACAGGGATTGCACGGCAAGGGGCGATTTCCCAACGCCATTCTATCCAACGATAGGATGTTACATTTACACGCCATTGCGGGCTGGCAGTATCCATTTCATAAAGGTAGAAGCCAATACTGGCTGCGTCATCTCCTTGGGCTTTATAAATGCTTGGCGCTGTAAAGCAAGGGATAGCACGCCCACCGTCCAGCAGGATATTGTCCTCACCGCGCTGATGACAGTCCCCATTCAGATAGGCACGAACATTCAGGCCAGCAAGAATTGGCTTTAGCGCTTCGCGTTGGATAGCGGCCAGCTCAGCGTAATTGTGATGGGCTAAGATTATGGTAGGAAGTGCGCGATTAAAGGCAGGATTGTAGCTCAGATCATTGATCGCACAGATGTCAAGTATTTGTGCACGATAGGTATCAGAACAACTAAGCAGGGCGGAATTCACATGAATCAGATTGATTCTGTTCTTCCATTTTCTGCAAAAAGCACCTGCATATGCAAAGGGATCTCTGTCTCTTGAAAATGGCGCAGGACCGCAGATTGACTCAACAGCCTCGCAATACTCAGAAAAACGGTGCGACAGATGGCTGCCGTCAGCATTCAAAACATCACTCGGAGCATTTCGCAGGTGTTTGAGGCGATCTATCGCAAAGTCATCAAAACTTTTGCTCACCACCTGAGTTGCCTTTTTTGCGTTTCTCTCAGCAGCCCTTCTACCCTTTTCCAATTTTACCGCGCTAATCCCTTTAGTCGAAACTCGGTATGGGTCAACATCATGATTGCCGGGGACAATGAAAATATCCTCGCTGGGGTTCAAATTATAGTGTTTAGCTAACTCTGTTAAAAACCGTTTTCCTTCGTTGTAATCTCTTCCGTAAGTATGCAGATCTCCCGTAAAAACAATGAAATCAATACCCGTAACAGGAAATCCATTCTGCCCCGCTGGCCAGTCGCCCATCATCTCGCGGTCATAGTGAAGATCCGAAATATGCAGCCATCTGATTTTACCCATATACCCACGCCCTCCTTATTATGACTTACTTTGATAGTAGATGTTATTTCTAAGTCATGCTAGATTCTTCCGTATATGATATGTTTCCAAGAAAGGAAAATGTTGCAAGTCGTCGATTCAGCTCCAAAAAAAAGCACAATGTCCAAAATCGCGAATGAATCTTTATATGATTTACCAGTCCATTTTTAAAAACGGCCCTGACGGGTTGCGACGCAACCCCGACAGGGCCGTTTTGCTGATAAGAATGAATACACACTCTCATTATATATTAATTAGCGAAACAACACCAAATTTTCAAAAGTTAGCGTTTTATCGTCAATTACAGGGCAAACTATTGGTAGAATTGATGCGATTGAACTAATCAGGAAGGGGGGAGTTCGTATTACACTGACCAATCTGATCGCTGCTCGCATCAATCAACTACGCAAGTCTAGAAAGCTATCAGTCAACAAAGTGGCTACAATGAGCGGACTCCCCTATTCCACCGTGAACAGCTTACTTCGCGGAAAGTCGGATTCGCCTAACTTAAAAACACTTATCCGTATCGCCACAGCATTTAACATGACGATTGTTGAGTTCTTGGATGTTCCCGAAATTATTGAATTTTCAGAAGACGACTTGGAGGACGAATCTGAAAAAAATGAAGGACAAGAAGAGACCAACAAGGCGTTAAGGGAGGTGGTGCATCGTGGAGAATAAATACGCCCACAGTGACTTTGACAGCTTTTATCTAGAATACAGCCCTAAATTATGGCGCTTGGCCTACCGTCTTACTCGAAATCGTTATGATTCCGAAGATTTGGTAGACGAAGCGTTTCTGATTTATTTGCAAAAATCAATAACTATGGTCATTGACAATCCCGAAGCATATATTACTCGCATCTTGGCGAATCTAGTTCGAAACTACGCCAGATTAAGTTGGCATAACGAATTGCCTATAGATGTTCTGCCCGAGAGCACACTGAGCACAGATGGAGTTGGAATGCGTCTCCGTGAAGTCCTTCCTAAAGGCCTGTCTCCACAGGAGCAGGAGATACTTCTTCTGCGCTTTGAGGAGAGGCTCTCGTATTCAGAGATAGCAGACGTCCTTAAAATCAAAGAGGTTAGTTGCCGCTCACGACTTATGCGTGCAAAGGCACATTTACTGAATCTCTACGAAAAAGAAAAAATTCTTTGATATATGCAACATTTTGCCAATGTACAAACACGGCACTTAATAGGAGGTGAAGGTGTGTTAAAGATGTTTCGAGGGCGTGATCGTCGCTCACAGGGTGGGGTCAGCCATAATGACGTCCAAATTTTCAAGCATCTTGAAGAAGCAGATGTGGATACCTTGATCGACGAGTTGGCCGTACTGACAGATAATGCTGCTGACGGCAATGTTGACCTTGACAAGATCAATGCGTATCTCGACGCATTGGACGAAAAAGACCCTATACCATTTGGGGTGTCTGCCGAGGACTCGCTGGCGAAGTTTCATGCCCGCCATGATCTGCTGACAAAAGAACTCTCAAAATCCCACCAAAAGCGATCGAAATCAAAGCGAATCGCTACTAAAATCGCTGCTTCTTTTGCCGTTTTATGTATCGTAGGTTCTCTGACCGCAGAGGCATGTGGGATAGATTTGTTTTCTACAATCGCCAGATGGACAAGCGAGATATTCCAATTCGACCAATCAGGGACTCCTTATGCTGAAATTGCCAAATACCCTCTTGAAATTGGCGAAGTAAAGACGTATGCCTCTCTTCAGGAGGCTGTTGATGCACTAGGGGTTACCTCTCCTCTTGTTCCGAAATATCTACCGGAGCGATATAGCTCAGATGGTATCACAATTGAGCGCAAAACTACAGGTGTATGCATTTATGCAGATTATACCTCTATCAACGGTTCCGTAGGTGTTCGCTTGAAGGAGTCGGCGAGGGCTGGACAGCAGACAGCCGAAAAAGACTCAAATGTCCAAAGAGTATATGTTGTTCGAGGTATCCAGCATTATATAGTCGATGACGGAGCTCAAACAAAAATAGTCTGGGCCAACGGTAACTTTGAATGCAGAATTTGTGGAGACATTTCTGAGGAAGAAGCAATAGCGATTATTGACTCAATTTATAAGGAAGGTTAGATATGAAAGGGCGTAAAATTAGATTTTTGAGCGTAATTGCTACATTTATGCTTATTAGCAGTATCTTAAGCAGTCAAGCCTTGGCTGTGGCTCGCTCAAGCAAATATTTAGATGCATATGGCACATATGTATCTCCTGTTGGAAATGGAAAAATTGTAATTACCATTGATGTTGATGCACTCCGTAGCATGACAAAAATTGGTGCCACGACAATCATTCTCTACGGATCAAAAGATGGCAAGAACTTCACAGTTGCAAAATCCTATAACTACCAAGACTATCCGATTATGATGAGCTCCGGAAAGCACTATTATGAAGATCTGTTCACGTACTATGGCACAGTTGGATACAGCTATTACGTAACAGCATTTTGCTACGCAGGAGATAGTACAGGATATGATGAAAAGCCCTATACCTCCATTATTGTCAAGGCGACTTAATAAAGACGGCACACATAATATTGCTAAATAGGCAAATCTTATTTTTGTAACAAAAACCGATGCAGTACTGATCATAGTGAGTACTGCATCGGTTTTTTCGTCTACCTATTAGAGTTACGCTATGCACTATGGCACACCCATTCTGTCCGACCATTTTCAAGTTAAACAATATCTTTTACCATGGCCAGTCGCGTATCATACAGATCAAATATGGTCATATGCAATGTGCTGTTAGCGCCGGGAGCGCACAGCCAATTGGCTATCTCCGCTCGGCCCGAACAGTGCATAATAATTTCCAATTCAATGAAACGAAACGGCAATGTCGATACATATCATATATAGAGGTTTATATGCAGCGCACTAACTTCTTGCATTCAGCGGAACGGCTATTCCTATCGGTATTTTCGAGTTATATCTGCAGCGCAATTTCCGACATGAATTCGTAAATCTTTGATAATCAGGAGGTAGAATATCAGCATTCCCCCAATTGTTCTATTACTTGAGGTGCAAAGTGTTATTCAGTGGTGGATAATAGGATACCCGCCCTACCAACAGTCCTTGAAAAAAAACTGGTTTCCATCAGCGAGCAAGCTGCTTTATCCATTGTCGCTCGCCGCCATTATACCTTTCGCTGAGGCTTTATAAATTCTCAATGAAAGGAATTCCGACATGACTATAAATATCAAAAACTACGTTATTCAGGAGCTCGAAGCATATCCTCGTATTCTGCGGCAAATTTCGGTGCTTCGTTATGAAATGGAGCATCCCGCTCACGTCTCTGCGCAAGAGATGCTGGATGCAATGACATACGCCTGCGGAGATCGCACCGGCTCCTCTCCAGGACATGTTTCAGATAAGACCTTTTATATTGCAATGAATTACCGTCAGAAGGCCGCCGCCGCTAATTCTGAAATTTCAGAGGAGATTTCCGCAAAGCTACTGGAATTGGAGCGTAAAAAGGGCCGAATTGAATACTATGTTGGGATGTTGGACAGCAGAAAGGCCAATGTGATTCGGCTCTGCTTTTTTGACGGGCGGACCATTGAAGATGCTGCAGAGGAACTCAACATTAGTGCTAAGACGGCTCAGATTGCCAAGAAAAAAGCGATTGAAGATCTCACGGATCTCTTTGCACTGACCTCTAATATCAACTAATGAGATATTCTTAACCAAGCGGGAACTGCTGCGGGACTCTGGCCCGTAGCAGTTCCTATATAAATAAAACTTAGCAAAGAAGTTCACTTTTCAGTTTTTCTTTCTTACATGGACGGCTCAAAATAATATCAATCTGCGTCCCTATTCATATATTCAAATTCAAAGAAGCTCTTGCAACTTGTTCAATCGTCCCATATAGTAATACTATGAAATAAAAGCTGTGGCACACTCCTAAAGCAATTGGAGTAGCATACGAACTGAATGCTAAGGTTATCCGTTTTCAAAAGTATTATGGCACTAAAAGTCCTGCCTATAATTTATGACTCCATTTCTAAGGCCTAACAGCATCTAATATATAAACCTTTATACCCAACACGGCCATAAATACAGAATCTCAAATACGCAAGGGTGGATCAAACTATGTTAGCATTCCTTCTATCTACTTTAGAGAGCAATGAAGATAAGGAAATTTTTACAAAGATATATGAACAGTACCGTCCTTTAATGGAACGCACTGCTACACGTATTCTGAAGGAGCCGAGTGATATTGAAGACGCTGTCCAAAATGCGTTTGTACAAATCATTTGTCATTTTGATAAGATTTATGAGATTCCTCGTGAGGAATTGCCTTTCTGGATCATTTCTATAGTAAAGAATGAAGCACTCTTGATTATTCGAAAAAGTCAAAAGACGGTCTCCATAGAGAATTGGGATGGCTATGTAATAGAATCAGAAAATGTGTTAGACTATACTGAGTTGGTAAACTTATTCACGAAGTTGCCTTTGTCATACCGAGCGGTTTTAGAAATGAAAATCCTACACGGTTACTCTGATAAGGAGATTGCTACACATTTGGGAATTTCAGAAACTGCTGTCAGCACACGTGCATCTCGAGGACGCACTTTGCTCCGCGAAATTGTTAGAAAGGAGGGATTTAGCATATGACCGATAACGAGTTGGATCAGCTAATGCAGCGTGTTTTGCTGGATGCAATCAAAAGTGATTGTGAAAAAGAAAACAGCGTTGTTCCCTCCTTTGAGCCATCTCTCAGATATCAGCGCAGTCTTGCAGCAATGATAGCAGATCCTTTGAAATGGGCTCACAAGCGTACGAAGCCATTGTGGAAAAAGGTCCTGCAAAAAGTCGCAATCGTCCTTATTGTTTTCTCTTTGAGCCTTGGTAGTCTGATGGCGGTCAGCCCGAACATCCGGGCTGCAGTTGTCAATTGGGTGACCGAATGGTATGAAACCCACATAACATTTAGATATTTAGGTACTCCTACCGAAGATGAAATGCCAGAATATACCATAGGAGCATTGCCCAATGGGTACGTTGAAGTTGATAGTGAACGTGAAGAGTGGCCTGATTACATTTGCATTGTATATAGAAATGAAGTAAGTGGAAAAACGATTTACTTTGACTATACCCGTATGACACAAGGATACGTCAACGACTTTGAAGTCAATTCTGATACAGCAACATCTTCTGTTCTAGTAAATGGAATGCAAGGATATCTTTTCCAAGAGAAAAACTGGGAACGTCAAAGAAGCAGTATTACTTGGATAGATTCTGATAAAAACTTGCAATTTACAATACACGCTTATCTACCACAAAGCAGGATCTTACAAATGGCGGAAAGCGTGTCAGAAATACCATAATTTTTTAAAATCATGTGAGAAAAACACCTCCTTCTGCATTTTATAGTTAAAGGCATAGCTCTTACTAATAAAAAGCGAGGAGGTGATTTCATGAAAAGGGGAGGTCTATCCGTAGCAGTTATGGTTGCCACGGTTGTAATGGCACTTACTGTAAGCACCTACGCCATAACGGCTCGAGCTGTTAACCCTATAGTTGGTTTATCCTTCCAAGGAACGACTGCGGTTTGCCATGCGAAGTGTTTTGCTGGGAATGATAACGATAATATTCAGGCGACACTAACGCTCTATTGCGGAGCAAATCGCTTAGACTCTTGGGATGGTTCCGGCAAAGGAACCATAAGCCTTTCGGGAACTTGTCGGGTTGAGGCTGGCAAACAGTATAAGCTGATATTGACATACTCTATTAACGGTAATACGAAAGTACCCGTTACAACTACAGCAGTCTGTTCTTAGAAGAAACATGTTTTAAGTCTAGAGGTGGTTCCAGTTCAGCATTAAGTTGAAGGCAGAGAATAATATAGATTTATACTAAATTAAAGTTAGAAAGGTTGCGATTATGATGCGTAGAATTGTAACATTATTATTAAGTACCTGCTTGGTTCTTTCCCTTTCAGTTCCAGCATTTGCTAACACGAAAGAAGAGGAAATGTCAAAACACGCTTCAGACAATACCCTCTCCAAATACGGAATTGCAACACAAGAAGATGCAATGCCTCTGATTTCAGAATTCAGTTTGCACTGCGCCCAGTCTTTTGGCAACACTACTCTTGACTTACCCGCCCGAGCGAAATGGGTTGCAGATACTTCTGCAGTTCTCGAAGACGCGTATGACCAAAATGTAATTGACGTGGTCGAGGATAGTGATTATATTATCTTTTATTATGACTACGATGAGTCAAAATTAGAAGATGGTCAACTTTTACTAACCAAGTATTTGAAGCCCGAGAGCAGTCTCGGTTTGCAAGCATCTCTTAATACAAAAATGAATTATGCTTGGGGATGGTCTCAGGGATATTCCTACAAAAACAACCAAAAATCAGCTTTGGCCAGTGTGGCAGCCAATATTTTGTTGACCACTTTTACAGATAAGGTGTATAACCTTGGCACTATTTTCTCTGATGCAGTTTCAGTAATTGGGGCTACAGCAGACTACTCTAGGCCAATCACTGCTACCAACTGGGTTAAATTCTATTATTGCAATAAGATTGGATGCGTGCAGGCACCCAACTATGGATATTGGTTGCCATATGCCTATGTTGGAGAGCGAAGAGCATTTGATAAAGTCGAATCTATTATCTATGACACTGCTGGGCAGCCACACACTAAATCCTTCGTAGAGGAAAACGGCATTCCTTCTAACAATCCGACCAATTCTAAAAAAGTTCAAAAAAAGAGTCATTATGACGATGACGCTTGGATTATTAGAACGGCAATCTCGCAATATGAGAATGACGATGGCGTGTATAGTGATATCTATGAAGTTGTTGGCAATATTTCAGAGAAAATGCCGTGAAAAAAGCACGTAAGTTCATTATAGGCGGTATTACTTTAGCTGTGACAGTCCTCGCTGGAGCGCTAATTCGAACACCGACTTCCATAGACTATAGAGGTCAAATTGTTGAATACAGCACTGTAGATAGTGAAATTTCAATAGAACACGAAATCGTTATCGAGGGAATATACTATGATAGTTCATTGAACTACGACAGTTTCCAGGGAACATTCTATATCAGCGATATAGGAGGAATCGAAAAAAATCGCAATAATGCGCACTTCAACTTCAATCCTAAATATAGATATTGCCCCGAGTTCCAGAATGATTACGGAGAACCGATCAGTTCTAATATAGCACAAATTCTTTTCGATAAAAACTTTTCTACACTTGCTGTACAACTTGAAGGAATAGACGGAGATTCCCGTTTTCTTGTATTGAACGCATCTAACCGTGAAGATGCACTATCTCAGTACGCATATCTTCTCGATGCAAAAGAACTTAAATTCTAACATCTAATATTGTGAACGAGAGCTGTGATTAACTCACAGCTCTCGTTTCCTGCACGTAACCACAAAACCTGACCACACATGAATACTCTTTGTTGGGTATTCCTTTTGGCATAGATAAGCACCCCATTCCTTAGTACCAAGTATTTCCCATACTTGTCTAACAAATGGGGTGCTGTTCACATTTAAACTGTCCCTCTTCTTACTGTACAACATCGCCTTATCATCGTTTTGTAGTACATCAACGTGAAGAGGATTTTGCGTATTAAATCTGAATCAAATCATTTACCATCTCATAAACAATAGCTTCGCCCGTCAGTTCGCTGGTACGGTAGATACTCTGACAGAATGCCCGCAGGCTGAAATCCATACCAGCATACCCTTGATCCAACAAGATGCCGGTGATCGTAAAGCGACGTCTCACTTGTTCTTCCTGCAATCGGGATATAAACTCCGGTGGCAGGACACATTCACCGTCAGTTATGAACACAATATCAGCATTTTCAAAGTCTTTCTCCTCCATCAGTCGCAGCGCCTCATTCAGCGGTGCGCAAAAATCTGTACCGCCATCGAGAAATGTCTCCGCTGCACGCAATCTATCCTCTACCGTTGTCTGTTTTGGAAAGAATAAATCTGTCTTGATGGTGCCGAAATCGGAGAAGTGAATAAGGGCAAACCTGCGCCCCTCGCTCTCTGCAATCTCCAGTAGCGTCATGGCGACCGCCTTTCCCCAGGCAGCACACTCTCCAGCAGTAGAACTAGACTCATCCAGGCAGCAGATGATATCGCCTGCGCCCTTATAGACGGGTTCTCGCCTGCGGTACTGCTTGATCTGGCGGCGCTGATACTTCCGCAGGAACATCGGCAGTGTCTCCGGCGCAGCCAGCATGGCAAGTTCCGAGGTCAGTGCACGAGAGAGGTCGCTGCCAAGCTCCAGCGAGTATTTTTCGCCTCGTCCATAGGTATATCCATTCTGTTTCTTGTGGGCGAGTATTTCTCGAAAGCGGCCAAGATATTTAGAAATATCCCTCAACGCCACGCTTTCCTGCACACGCTTCAAAAGAGCCAGATTTTCCGGCGTTCTTTGGAGGTTTCTGGGTTCGCTGCTCCACGCACCGATGATACCCTGTATCTCTTTCGCTCTCTCCGCAGCAGTTGCTACGGCAGCTTGAACGGTGCTCTTGATCTCATCCTTGCCTTGCAGGGCACTGTCGTCAATGAGCTTCGTGACCGCCGCTACCTGATGATGCTTTCCCTCTGCTTCGTTGGCGGCCTTGACCACGTCCGCATCCAGTACAGGATCACTACGGTGGGAGACGCTGCGCTGCTCCAGAAGGTCATTCAACCGCTTTACAGCCTGATCTTCTGATTGTTCGAGCTTTTCCAGCGTATGAAGTGCCCCTTGCTTTCCAGCAAGCTGCGGGAGCAGATCGTCCAGTTCTCCGGATACCTTGGAAATGAACTCTGATGCCGCTTCATAGGCAGGAAGCTCCCTGCCTTCGCAGACTTCCTTGAGTGTGGGATATTCCTCGCTCTTCGTCATGTGCTCCAAGATCGGCGCGTTGAATTTGCGTGCCGCCACGGAAAGAGATGTCTCCTCATTGCGCCGGGGTACAAGGGAGTAGAAGGACTGGAATACATCCTGCGAGAGTGCAGGAAAGGACTTCAGCTTCTTTCCTGCGTCCTGCTCGATCTCATCCATAGCGGCATCTTCTGTACGCAGGTCATGGTAGATGCTGCTCTCCAGCTTGGTAGAGCGCAGCACCCGGTCGGTTTTCCGGTGCCTCTCTGCCGGCGGAGATAATACCCAGCGCGAAGCAAGGACATCCTGAATGGTTCGGTAGGGCTTCAGCAAGGCTCGTCACCTTCTTTCATTTCAAAGCTCTTGATCCACGCGATCAAAATGGCGTTGGCCTTTTTCTGGGAGCCACGGAGCTCGGGAAATTCTGACTGCAGGTAGGGCACGGCTCCGTACATATTCGTTTCACCGCTCTGTCGGAGCTTTTCCAGAAAGTCAAAGTATTTCTGATAATTCTCTTCTTTGGTATAGGCATTTAAGTACATATTGTAGTCTCCCTTGCGGGTGACGAGCCTGATCCAGAAAACGCACAGCTCACCTACATAGTAGAAGCTGAACTCATCCTTATTCTCCTTGGCGATACAGGCATCCGTGTGCTCGCCGCAGAATTTCCGCAGCGTGGTAAGATCCTTTAAGGCATTCGGTGCAGTCAGTGCATCATAAACGCGGTCGATTTCTTTGCAGATTTCCTGAGTAGCAAGCGCTCTGTGGCAGGGCCACACGGTATTGTACCAGCGCCAGCCATCGTAGTCGGCACGGATATGACCGATCTTACGCCGGGGCTCCGGAAAGGAACAGCCTTCCACGGTTTCCGTATCCTCAAACACCTCGGGGAAAGGGCACTTTATCAGAAGCTGCGATAAGATATTATCTTTCATGGTGTACCTCCGTCACGCTGCCTTGGCAGGAAAGAATTGCTTTGCCCTTGTGAGGAGCCACGCTTTGACGCCGTTGCGGCAGGTCATGCCGCTGACCTGGCTGTTACAGGTCGACATTGCACACATGGCGCAGGTGTAGATATCATTATCCAGCACAATCTCCTCGGATAGCTGGTCAATAAACCACGCAAGATCCACAGGGAGCGTATAGGGAGCAAGGCCCTTGGCACAGTGGCCGCACAGCACAATGCCCGTAGTAACAGATTTTTTACAGATAGCACAGTTTGGCATAGTTTTGATTTCCTTTCATCGTAGATGCTGGAGGGAGGGCATTTTACTCTCCCTCTGCTCTTTTAGATATTAAAATGGAGTTTCGTCGTCGCCAAAGTCCGGCGTAAAGTCGCTGGGTGGGGCGCCAAAATCAGCATCAGCGCTGGAAGCACCATCCTCCTTGGGCTTGGAGTCACCAAAATATACATTGTCGGCAATGACCTCCGCGCTGCGGCGCTTACCGCCCTCCTTGTCCGTCCAGTCACGGATCTGGAGCCGACCCTCCACGGCAGCCATACGGCCCTTCGTGAAGTATTTGTTCACAAACTCCGCAGTGCTTCTCCACGCGACCACATCAATGAAGTCTGTTTCTTTTTCACCGTCGCGCTTATAGTCGCGGTCAACGGCAAGAGAGAAGGAGCAGACGGGGGTGTCAGACTGCGTTTTCCGCAGCTCGGGGTCACGGGTGAGTCGTCCCATCAAAACAATTCGGTTCAGCATACAAAGTCCTCCTGATTTTTAAGTGATTTTTGACTGTTTGATTCAGTTCAGCGCCGCGATCTCAGATAGCGGCGTGTAGGTAAAGCCCGTCTTTTCATGCGCCCGGCGGCTGATGTCCTCAAGGTCAGTAAGTAAGCTGTCCACCAAAGCCGCTTCGCTGTCCGACTGTGCGGAAGCGCGGAGTTCGCATTGCTTTTGGTAGAGCCACACCAGTTCTCCACGCAGCTTGATAAACGCCTTGCGGGCAAGGTCTGTCCGACTGCCGTCTCCACAGGCCTCTTCAAATCCTGCCTGCGAATCCAGTGCCATCTCACGAACGCCGTTGACCTTTTCCTGCATAGGATTGATGCAAAGACGGTTGAGAACGCTTTCCACCTTTTCCCGGTCAGCCGGCAGACGCCAGAGATAGTCCTTCAGCGCCAGCAGGTCGGAAGACTCCACCTTGTCGTGACCGGAGAGCCATGCTCTGGCCTGCGCAATAGGGTAATAGCCAAGATACTTTCGATCCGACACCGCCACCATGCTCTTGCGTAGCTCGCAGAGAATGTCGTCCGCCAACTCGTTTGCGCTGTCCGGCACGGGGATCGCAGCCACCTCACGCTGCATCTCAATGAGTTCTTCCAGCGTGATTGTAGTGCTGACCTGTCCAAATGCGCCGTTCTGCTTATTCTTCAGAACGGCAAGGCGGGTATCACGGTCTTCGATGTTGGCCGTCACGACCTTCAGTTCCAAGCGGTCATAGAGCGCCTCCAAAATCTTCTCCTGCGGGTCATTGAAATTAGGAATCTCATTGGACGCTGCAAAAAAGGAGATGGTCGGGATGGGGTATGTATGCCCCTCGTTGGTGTACTTGCGTTCATTGAGCGCTGTGAGGAGGGAGTTCAAGACACCGTCATTGCACTTGAATATCTCATCCAGCAGCACAATGTCCGCCTCGGGGATCTTGCCTACTGTCTGGACGACTGGCTCGCTTGGACGCAGCAGCGCTACCGCTTTGCGGTAGGCTGCCAGCTTGTCCGAGGCCCGATCAAGCATGGCAAAGGTGTCCTGGGTATTTTTCATCTGCCCCAGGCCATCTACCGCACACTTTAGATCAAAGTGCAGGGTTTGATATACACCATCGCCCTCCAGTACAGAGTCCGGAATGCTCCCGGGGATAAGGCTTGAAAGGTCAACGCGGCCGAAAAGCTGTTCTTCATCGGTCTGCTTGGAGAGCAGGCGCTCAAACTGCCTCGCGCCGGTGATGTGCTGGCGGAAGAGGTTGATGGCATAGCTCTTGGCCTGGCCCGGATCACCCAGAACGAACAGGTTCTTGCGGGTCAGCAGGGCAATCGCAATCATCTCCACCAGTTCTTCCCGCTCGGCAACGCTGCCGTTCACATCGTCGATCACGGCCAGCATTTTATCTCGCAGGCTCATTTACATATCCTCGCTTTCTTTTAATATCCCTCTCTGGTACTCGGCATAGCATCTGGGACAGGCCGCACCATAGCGGAGGCGGCAGCCTGTCCGCTTGAGCAACGCGGCAAAAAGCCGGGCGCTTCGTTCATCCGCAAAGGAGTAAACGCTCATGTCACAGCCGCCAAGACTGCAAACCTCTGTCACGACCTCCCATGCCGCGGCTTCTTCGTCTGCCGGAGCACACGGAAAGGCACGCAGAGCGCGCAGAGCACCGTCCGGCGTCTGGAGCACCTTGGCAAAAATATCAGCCACCGCCTCCATTTTCCCGGAAAGGTCTACACCTTCCGCAAGCGGCTCAGCAGATGACTCCAGCATCTCCGGAGCCATGACTACGTTGTCAAGGGCGATATCGGCCATGGTCTTAGGCTCCCCGTACAGCGCTGAGAACCGGCCTTCCAGTTCGAGCACCATATTCTCCGAGGTGGGAGGATCAAAGGCACAATAGATATCCGGTGTATCGTTTTCCGTTTCACAGTCATCACCGCTGCGGATCTCCATGACCGTGCCGCAAAGGCCGGCATACTCACTTTCATCGTTGGCACAGATGATCCCGCCGATGGTGAATACCTTGCCTTCTGTGCAAAAACGCGTGCCGTTTTCCTGTAAGATCATCTCTTTCTGCCCCCTTATGCCGCCATGACCTGCTCATATAGGGAGTTGCCCTCCGAGATATGATCAAGAGAAACCATGTCGCTCTTGCGGTATTCCTTGGGAGCGCCGGTCAGGCCGCACAGGCGGTAAGCCGACTTGCAGTTGAGTAGTTCATATTTGAGCTGTGCGAAGATATGCTGCTGAAGTGTGCCCTTCTGGGGATCAAAACCGGCCACGGCCCGGATGAGCCGAAGCGCAAGCTGCTGGTACACGTCGTCATACTCCAGCTGGGCCGCCCTCATGAGAGGGCGGTTCTTCCGGATCACGGTATCGATGCACCAAAGATACTTCTCCACAAGGGCATTGCGCTGGGCGATGGTATAGTTGTTGTTCATGTTCATTTCCTTTCTCTGTGATAGGGGTCCAAAGGCGGCAGAAGCCCTTGCCCCAGTCCTCCAGTAACATCTGATGGGTGTAGGCGGGGGAATTGTAGACGGTGTTGCGGCAGTGCTGCAGCTGAACCAATTTCTTTCCGCCGCTGGGATTTTTCTCGGTCATGTAGTAAGAATCGTTGCAAGTATCACAGTTTCTTTCCGTATTGTTCAATCGGTGTCCTCCCGTTTATTTTTTCTTGCCTCCGCTGCATCAAACGACGGAGCCAGTTCATAGCCGCGCTCCGTTTTATAGAAGAAGGCAGGCCTGAGCCCGTCGTCGATCTCTACCACATAGTGTCGGTGAACGGCCACATGGAGCGTTTCGGCGTCAGGCGCATCGTTGCAGATCTTGGCAAATTCCCGCGGTGTAAGGTCGGTGTGCAACTCATAGAGTGGTGCATACCGCCAACCGTCCGGAGAAATATTCATGCCGAGGTCATGACAGAGCATCTCGTGCAGTCTCCACTCATTTTTATTTTTGAAGCAGTAGACTCGCAGTTCACAGGGCTTTTTCCGTTTTGGGCACCAGTCCGGCACATAGATCTTGGGGTCACTGCGTTTGAATTTACGCGCCCGCTTTCCACCGGTGCAAAAACGCTCCCCCATGTGCATCATGACACCCATCTGCTTTGTGGGGATACTTTTCGTATATTGGAGTTCACATTCACATCCGATACAAGTTTCTTTTCGTAACTGCATTTCTACCTCCTTACTCGGTGAGCGCTTCGCTGCGGTTTTCCAGGTGGTCAAACACACTGTCCACCTTATCGCAGTCAAAGCCCTTAATCATGCCATAGTCCTGACAGAGCGACAGGACCGCTTTGAACAGTCCCTTACCTGCGCCGGCCTCTGCATCGCTCAAATGCGTATCTTCGCGGATGGAAGTGAGGCAGTCGTTCAGGTCGGTGCGGGTGTTGGTAAAACGGCTATAGCTTGGATTCGGCGTTCTTAGTTCATCCTCGGGTGCCAGGAAAAGCGGACTCTCGATGATCTCATAGCGGGTAAACCAGCCTGCGGCATAGTTATCGCAACAGGCCTCCCAGAAATCATCACCGTATTCCTCGCGATAGAGCTCTTCATCATAGGGGAAGGTCATTTCTTCCTTTTCCATCTCCACTAATTCACGAAGCCGCAGGATTGCCCGGTCTTTACACAGGAACGTCTCAAGCCCCTCCGGGCCAGGGAAAATCCCCTTATCCGCGTTCGCCGATGTATGGACGATCATGTAGGCTGGCTTCGAGTGTTCATAGCCTTTCAGGTAAGGGGAATAACACCTCCGATGCATCACCCACTTATCGACAACGGGACGGTCCTCCTCGTGGAACATCTCTGCAAACTTGTCGTAATACTCCTCGGGCTGAAGATTCACCTTGAGAGCTCTGTACGCCTGACCGATGCTGTCATCCAGTGCGGAGAGGATCTGCTCCGGCGAGGCTTTGATCTTCGGTGTCTGGCTGATGCAAAGGCGTCCGCCGCATTTTTTGCACCGTCCGACCAAACACAGCCGGTGTCCCTGCACATCTGCAAGCTCCTTATAATCAAGCTCCCAGTCGATATCTGTGATATTCTCCGCAAGATGTGTCACCGTCCGGATCATATCGTCGTTCTGCCAATCCATGCAGGTACAGATATCCTCCGGCGTGCGCGAACAGTGATTCTTTTCACACATACTATGCCGCCTCCTTATTTCGTTCTTTTTCACATAGGTCAATGAGCTTCTGGCAGCGATCCATCTCAAAGCCCCCGATGTGGGCGAGCTGCTCGGATAGGCGCAGTTTTTTTGCCATCCAATGATAGCCCTGCGTCCGCGTCATGCCGTGCTCCCGCCAAAAGCTGTCAAATATCTGGTGCGTCTCTTTTCGCTTCATGCGGAGAGTTTCATTGGCCAGATTGCCAAGCGGCCGCGTGGTACCCTTATGGCAGCCAATACGGGCATTGCAGTTCTGACATTGATAGAATTTCTCCTGTTCAATGCCAAGCCGCTTTGCCGCTGCCATTCCGTAGACATCAGCGGCAGAAACCAGATGGACAACGCCGCCGCAGTAGCGGCAGATCTTTGGAATTTCCAAACGCATCCCCCCTTACGCCGCATTGGCCGCAGGCGGCTCAATGGCTTTCTTGGATTTTTTCTTAGCTGTCGGCGCACGCATGGCATTTTGCAGGTAATAGGCGTCCTGTGTACTGATCGTCAGCATACCGCTCTGGGCGATGCCGAGGGTGATCGTCCCACCGAGCGCCTTTAAGCAGGTCGCCAGCTGCTTTGCACTATACCAGTAGCTGCCGGTAGGAGCGCCTGTCAGCGCGATCACGTCAATACCTACCGAAGCATTTCCCCAGTCACTGGAGCAGCAAAAGACGAGCTTTTTATCTTCAAAGGCCAGATTCACCCGACCATCCGGCGCAACGGACAGCACAGAGGAGAGAGCCTCCCGCATTTCTTTGGTGTCCGTCAGCACGGTAAAGCTGTTGGTGATGGTCTTGAGCAGAGATTCCGTGTCGATATAGCCGCCCTCCATGAGGCGGGCGCTGAAAAGAAAGTTTTCCTTGAAAAAGACAATGCTTTTTCCTGTTGTGCCGACGCGGAACTCATCTTCGTCCTTACACATCCCCGCAAGTTTCCCCAGCGAGAGAGCAGGGACTAAGAGGCTGATATCTCCGGTGCTCTGGTCGTCTCCCTTGGCTGTTACGATGCACATACCATTGCTTCCCGCGGCGTGCAGCCCCATACTGGTGAACATCAAGTTGACGCAGCGTAGCAGCGGCTTATCCTTATCCTGAGCCGTGGCAAAAACGGTATGCTGAGCCATAGCAGGAATGCCGCTGACCTTGACAGTATCCTCGGGGAAGGGCAGGTCTGGCTTGGGGAATGCGCCTCGATCCCACACATCGACCTCATAACTGGCACTGCCGCTGGTGAGCGTCATACGGCCGCGGTTTTCCCTGCGGCTGATCTCCGCCGTATCTTCCGGGAGCCGTTGGAGCATTTCTGCGAGGGTTTTGGCGGAGTAGACGAGAGCGCCGTCCTCCTGCGCGGAGCATGGTAGCATCTCTACGAGGGAAACCTCCAGATTGGTAGAGGTCACGGTGAGCATTTTTCTAGCGCTGTCCGTCTCCAGGAGCACCCCTTTCAGGACGTCCAGCGGAGAGTCCGACGGGGCAATGGCCGTTGCGCGCTTAATCGCTGCGAGAAATTCGGCGCGATCCACGGTAATAAGCAAATGATCTCCTCCTTTATGCAGCAAAATCGAAGATCGACAGTTGGTTTTCATCCACCTCTGCCACCTCCGACTTCCGCTTTTTCTTTTCTTCGTTTGTCCTTGCAAGTAACCCCTCGTAGCGTTCCCAAATTGCGGCAGTCTGTTCTGTGCGGACACTGCTCTCGTAGGGCTCGGATACGATCTCCGGGGCAGGCAGACCTTCCACATCTGTCTCTTCCTGCACGCTCTTTTTGCGATTGGGGTTGATGATCGCCATTTTCTTAAAGGCTGCGGCAATATCCTCTACATTGTCCCGGATACCGGCCGCCAGCTCCTTTGCCATCTGCGAGGTCAGATCCTTCACATCGCTCATGGCAGCAAGTCCCTCTTCACTGAATGTGCCCTCAATAATGCCCGCAACCGCCAACTTGGAGGCCATCAGCTTCATGGCCTTGGCCTGCATGGTGTTCGCGTAGTAGAACATATACACCTCCACCTTGGGCACCGTCTGATTGATGCGCCAGCTTCTGCGGGAGGCCTGACGCAGGGTAAAGAGGTTATAGCCCATGGAGTAGTAGATGATGGTGGTAAAAGCATTGAGGTCAAGGCCCGTCTCCACACAGCGCGGATTTGTGATCAGGACCTGCAGGCCGCTTTTGACCCGCTTGTCCACCCATTCCTCCCGCTTCTCTGTGGGGATCTGCTTTGTCAGGATCTCCGTGCGGTATCCATTCTCCCGCATCAGCTTCAGCAGCTTTTGCTGAGAGTCCGTCCGCGTCCAGCTGGTGTAGATCAATACCCGTTCGCCATCTTCCACCTTTTGCTGCACCAGATTCAATATTGCTTCTTCTTTTGGCAGAAGCGTTGAAAAGTCACCGCAGTTTTCCGGCTCTACGAGGGTCGAGCCATCAATGGGATGGACAATCTCCGGCTGGTCGTAGGGTTGATCCGGGTAGACCGTGAGCAGATTGAGATAAGCAGAGAGGATCTTCTGCGCGATTCCTGTACCTGAACGGAGTATCTTTTGCAGTATGTTCTCCGCTTTCTCATAGGCTTTGCGGACATTCTCAGGCATCTCCAGCGCTATCGGGATTTCCTCATAGCTCGGCAGATCCTTGTTCATATCCGTAAGGGACAAAAAGGCCGCATACTCCAGCAGGAAGCGGGAAAACACCAGCGGTGAGACGCCGGGGAGCAGCCGCGACTTTGTTTTCCGCTTGTTGGCGCGCCGGTTGGAATTGTACTCGGCATCCTCAATCTCATAGGTGTTTTCTACGACACCATACTCCGCATCAAAATCACGAGGCTTGCGATACAGCTTATCATCTCTAAGCATGAGCCCGGGGACGATGCGGTAGAGCAAATGAAAGATACCCGAGGAGTACCCATTGATCAGCGTCGCAGTCATTCCAACAAACAGCTTGGAAACACCGTATAGTTCTGCCATGGCGTCGCCCTGACCGCTGGCGTTGTTGTATTCGTGGAGCTCATCGCAGAGGAAACCGCTGATTTTTCCACGCAATTTCTTCTTGATATAGGTACTGAGCGGATAGCGCCGCTGTGCGCCGCGGACAGGATAGTAGCCATCCGGGTCCTCAGCGATCTTCATAAGCTGGTCAATGACCTTCTCATTTTTTGTCCGCTTGAGATGTGCGGCCGCTCCGTAGCGATGTACCCAGCCATACTCGCCGATCTTGACCCACTCGGTCCGCTTGCTCGGATTGACAGCAGACCATAGCGGCGTGCCGCAATGAGAGCAGACATGATTTACCATGTTCTCTTTGCGAAAGAAAAACTGGTCTGCCGGCACGGTATAGCTGATCCCATCCTCGCTGATATCCATTTCGATGACCGCATCGCAGTCCGGGCAAAGAAATGCACGCCGACGTCTGTTCCACCGCACGGCGGGGCCGCGCATATAGCCGTCTCTGGCGCGTTCCTTGGAAAAGACCGCGTACACACTCTTGTCGCCCTGCTCGTACATGGCATAGAGGCGGTTTAAGTCTGTAATATTGCGTACCACCATAGCGTAGGTATCCGGGAGTGTTTCGCCAATCTCACGTACCCATTTTTTCGTAACATGGGAAGGGCACATAACGATGCCAAAGGACTTTTCTATGCCTTTTTTCTTCTGCGAAGCCCATAGTCCGCGCAGCGCGCCGAGAGCAGTCGATCCGATCTTTGTTTTTCCAGAGCCACATTCCGCAATGATGAGGGCCGCCCGCTTTCGGTCAAGCTGACGTTTGACAGCCTCGGCCACCGCGAGCTGCGCGTCATAAAGGGAATAGCCCGCGTGCTGCGTGATAAAGTCATTGATGGCCAGCACTTCATCGGAGAGGGGTTCACTGGCAGGGTCAAAGAGGGGCATGAACTGATTGCGGATGCGGTCTGCAACGGTAACGCCAAAGGTATTGAGATATTCCGTAACATTGTTGACTTCCTCGAACCCATCCGAAAAGCCCGGAACAGCGCCGGGGATCTGGATGTCCCCGGTCTTCAAGCCTTCCTCCAGCACCTCCACAACATTTTTGTCCTCTGGTTTCAGTGTCAGCACCCATGCGTCGATCCGCTCTTTTTGCGAAACGACCTCCAGCTGTTGGAGATCTCCGCGGTTTTGGAGCGATGTGAGTACATAGTCCTGAAACGCGGGGATGAGCGGCACTGCTGTTTTGTGGTCCAGTTCCTCGAACAGGCGCGCACGATCTCCTTCAGGGCAGAAGATGTAGCATTTGCGTGGCTGCTCCGTTTTTTGCGGCGCAGCTTCTTCACCGCCGTTTTGCCTGTCATCTACCGGCGCGTCTTCATCCTGCTGCGATGTTTCTTTCTGGGCGTCATCTGCTGCCATGAGCGTTGCCACGGCGTATACGCCGTCATGGGTGATTTGACGCTGATACCCTTTCAGCTTGCTTTGCAGTTTCCGCACTATATCATTTTGGGTGGCCTCTATGGTAGCGCCGCCATAAATAGCGTCTGCCATAGCCCGCACCATCTCGGGATATCCACCGAAGCGGATCGCGCAGATCACGCTTCCTTTCTTGTCTGCGTCAAGCACGACTGTATCTGCGTAGGCCGACAGCCGGATCTTCGCCGACGGATCATAATACCCCAGCTCGATCAGCTTGCTCTCTGACATTCATTCGCGTCCTCCTTTCAATTTAAGGGCAAAAAAAGACTGCAATCGCTCTATGAGCAATTACAGTTCTCTTCTTGTCCTTATTTTGATTCCAGTTCGTTTGAGTCTCTGACGGAGGGCGCAATGACCCCCTTTCCGGCGCCGTTCCTCCCTAACTTACTCCGCCCTGACTTACTTCGCCCTGAAATACAGCTCTATTCTACTGTTTTATACTTTTCCTGCATAGTTGGAGGTTTTCCATAGTGATGTGCTGATCTATCGATCAGGCATGGGAAAACCGCATTTACAGAGAATCCTGCTTATTTTGCAACCAAGTTCAGTTAACAAAGCACTTACATATAGAATAGAAAAGTGTGCTTAGTTGCAAAAATCCTTTCCGAGTTGCTCTCTTCAATGCTATTTAATGAAATGGTAACAACCTGATTATATTTCTCGTTAGTAATCACAGTTACTGGAAATCATATAGTCTGTTCTACCATTATTTGCTTGAGACCTGTGTTAATACCGCGCATATATTCAATTTACCTTTCGCTCAGCAACCGACCTATGGTAATCGCCCACATATAGGTATCCGCACGGAACGGTTCTTGCGGAAGGTTCCTTAACTGTCACATCGCATGTGTCAGAACAACAAGCAGCGAGTTGAACGTGAGGATGAAAGTAGAACTGTGTAGATGTAGATTATATAGAACTTTCCCAACAACTATCAATCGATATAGGTATGGCACCAACAAAAAATTACTTAGCAACATACTATCTCTAAGGAGAAGCGTAGCTGTCCATGCCCGAAACAATACCACGATTAAATATAACACTTAATAAAGAATTGCCAACACATAAGCAGGTGGCATTGAGATACTTTGTATTGGAAATACTTGCCTGAGCATATAGCCCGAATGTAATAAGAATCATCCGAAAGTACCAGTAAAACTTTTAACCTGCTATAAATAAGATGTGTTGAATCTTTGAATAATTATCCGTTTTCCTTGTACATTTACCGTATGCTATCCTCGTCCAACGGTGACGATGATATAATTTCCTCATGCAGACAGAGGTTCCCTGCTTTATCCCTGCGGCACTGTCCGCTTTACAGCAGTATCGGACCTCTCCCTTATGGGATTTCATGAATGAGCCGGATGCGGGAGTGATCTTTCCGCAGATTTCTATGCAGGATATGACTCATAAGGACATGAGGAACTGTCTGTACATCAATAGGAAAGGCAGGTGCCAACACTATGTTCATTGTCGGAATCGACATTGCCAAACGGAGTCACGAAGCCATCATCATCGCTGAGGATGGCCAGGTTGTCCGCAAGGCATTCAGCTTCCGGAATAACTGTACCGGCTACAATCTGTTACTGGAACAGGTACGGAGACTGACCCTTGTAAAGAGCCAGATCGTATTCGCCATGGAATCCACCGCCCACTATTGGCTGGCACTCTACGCCAGACTTTTGAAAGACGGATACGCAGTCATGGTTCTGAATCCTATCCAATCCCATTCCCTGCGGGAGCTTTACATCCGCAAGGCCAAAACCGACGCCAGAGACTCACTCATCATTGCGGACCTTGTCCGCTTTGGCCGCTGCAAAGCCAGCAACGTGCCTCAGGACAAAATCCTGGCTCTGCGAGAGCTGTGCCGCAGTCGCGCCTATCTGGTAGACATGGCCGCTGATCTGAAGCGGAAGCTGATTGCCTTATTGGACAGAATATTTCCGGAGTACGAATCCCTGTTTGATTCTGTTTTCAGCAAGGCTTCTATTGCCGTACTAAGCAAATACTCTACACCCCAAAAAGTGAAAAATGCAAATCTCAGGAAACTGACGGATATCCTTATGGAAAGCAGCAACGGACATTTTGGCGAGTGGAAGGCCCATCAACTGAAAGAGGCCGCCTGCAGCAGCTTTGGGATCGATGACAGCGGCGGCGTGTATTCCACGTTGCTTGGGATGTTCCTTGAGCAGATCCTGTCTTTAACTGCACAGGCAGATTCTCTGGAAAAACAGATATCCGTATTTTTCCAAGAGTTTAATAACCCTTTAACCTCTATACCGGGAGTTGGGACTGTTCTCGCCGCAACAATTTTAAGCGAGATCGGTGACATTACTCGCTTTTCCTCTGCTGCTAAGCTGTTAGCTTATGCAGGACTTGATCCATCCGTGAAGCAGTCCGGCGAATTTAAGAGCAACCAGAATCGTATGTCCAAGCGGGGATCTCCTTATTTACGTCGTGCCATTTGGTTGGCGTCCACAGTAGCAGTGCATCGTGATCCGATGTTTCAAACCTATTACGAAAAGAAAATATCCGAAGGTCTGCATTACATAAATGTGATTGGTCATGTCAGCAGAAAGATGACCGCTGTGATCTTCGCTGTCCTCCGGGATGGACAACCGTACCAACCCATTTTGCAATCTGCCGGTTGACCGAGCTGCATCATTTTCATCCGGCCCGCAAAGGGTCTGGTTCTTTGCGCCCTTTTCCGATATACCCCTTATACACGCAAACTGTAATTTTATCCCTTGACAAACCCATAGCCGACTGCTGTTTTGTTCTGTAAATGGTATCGAGACGGTGTCAAATGGCGCACACCTTTACCCCCCCTATACAAATGGACGAATCTGTGTTGCCCATTATATGGCAATGGAGCAATCGAAAAATACTAAAATACTGGTCTTTCTCCTGACTTTGTGGTATAATATGGTGCAATCATAAAATATCATAGGAGGCGTACAAAGTGGATTTACAAAGCTCCTTTGTTGATGATCTGTTACACGCTGAAGATGAATATGAGGTAATGGCGCTTTGCTATAATAAATTACTAGAATATACTCAAGATAGCGATGTATTGTTTGTTGCAAAAATAGAACACTTAGAAAAAGACAGAGAATTTGAACCTTTTGCACAGGAATTTGAAAACCTGCGCCAAATCCTTATCTCATACTCGCAAGAAATCAATGTACATTTCAACTTAGATGGGACAGGCTTCGATATATTTAAAAACAGGCTAATTGATGAATTGAGTTCTTTTCAGTGTCCCGAACAAATAGATATAAGCCGGTGGTTTCCCGTTTGTTTGTTTTATGTGCTCGACGCATTAGACGGTTATATAAGTAAGAATATCGGTTTGCAACGGTGTACAAAGGGAACATAATAAAAAACTTAATAATGGACTGCCAA
>ERZ791887.424-NODE-424-length-43139-cov-12.281961_pt1 | contig 43139 bp, 26 predicted proteins | sample MGYA00510157_ERZ791887 | MGnify/ENA primary metagenome ERZ791887 (study PRJEB30046, sample SAMN00792112) | human gut metagenome | study: EMG produced TPA metagenomics assembly of the A metagenome-wide association study of gut microbiota in type 2... | reverse complement strand
CTCGAGTGGTTGAAGAGGCACGCCTGGAAAGCGTGTATACCCCTAAAGGGTATCACGAGTTCGAATCTCGTTCTCTCCGCATTTTCATTATTTTTTTGATTATTTGATGAAAACGGCCGTCTTGATTTGTCAGGAGAGTCGTTTTTTTGTGTTGTATAGAGATACCGGGAAAATAAACCTGCCTTTGACGGGGGCTTTAGGTAAATAAATGTTTATCTTCGTATTTAATAGGTAGCAAACCTAAAAAAGATATTGAAGTATGAGACGAATTTTACTGGGACTATGTTTTTTATCTTTCCTCAATAGTGCGTCCGGACAAGAAATTCCCTTGCCGGAGAGTATGCCGCAGGCTCATCCGAGAGTGCTGACTACACCGGAAGGGAAGCAGGAAACGTGGAACTTGATTAAGACTGAAGAATGGGCAAAGGATGTTTTCGATAAGCTGAGAGAGCGTACGGAGAAATATACCGATCTGACGGCCACCCGGCCGGATTGGTTGTTGTCGCGTCTGGCTATGTATTGGAAATCCCATGCTACTGAGGTGTATATAAAAGGTGAAACTTTCGACCATGCGGGCGGTGAGAAAGCTCCGTATCCTACCGTGCGCTATACGGGAACACGTGGAACTGCCGCTACTCACGGCCGTCCCCGACTGGCAGATATTGTGCCGTACGATGATGATGATAACGGGAATGTGACATTCTGTAATAATGCGCTTCCCGACCGTCCTATGGAGAGTGTGCATCCGTCTAAAACCGGACGTAACATCGAAAGTCTGAATTGTGAGATATTGGGAATCGCCCGTGATGCTGCTTTCCTCTATTGGATGACGGAGGAGGAGAAATTTGCAAAGTTGGCAGCCGGAGTGTTCGATACTTATATGACGGGTATTTATTACAGAAATGTTCCGGTTGATCTGAATCACGGTCATCAGCAGACACTGGTGGGACTGACTTCCTTTGAAGTGATCCATGAAGATGCGTTGCATATCGCTGTCCCTCTATACGACTTCCTGTATGATTATCTGAAAGCAAACTACCCGCAGAAGATGGAAACCTACGCCGGAGCATTCAAGAAATGGGCGGACAATATCATAGCGAACGGAGTGCCGCATAATAACTGGGATTTGTTGCAGGCACGGTTTATCATGAATGTGGGGCTGGTGCTGGAAGACAACAAGGCGTATGCCGACGGGAAAGGACGGGAATATTACATAGACTATGTGATGAACCGTTCCAGCATTCGTCAATGGAGCTTGACGCGTCTTGCCGAATATGGTTTTGACTCTAAAACGGGTATCTGGGCGGAATGTCCGGGATATAGCAGTGTGGTGATTAATGATTATGCCAATTTCGTGAATCAGTTTGACAACAACCTGCGATATGATTTGGTGAAGGCGATGCCTGTATTGTCGAAAGCGGTAGCGACAACCCCTCAATATCTGTTTCCCAACCGTATGATTTGCGGTTTCGGAGATACGCATCCGGGGTATCTGAACACTAATTTCTTTGTCCGTATGATACAGAATGCACAGGCAAACGGGAAGAAGGAACAGGAAGACTATTTCACTGCCTTGTTGAAATGCCTGAATCCCGGTGCCGGAAATGAGAAAGCGGAAAAGAAGAATGTGCGGGTGTCTGTCAATTCTTTTTTTGAAGATAAGCCATTGACGCTGAATCCGGAGGTGCAGGCGGGAAAGATAGAAGAATATGTCTCTCCTTTGTTCCATGCACCTAACGTCTCTTGGCTGGTGCAGCGAAATGGTATGGATCCGCGCAGCAGTCTGATGATTTCGCAGAATGGAAGTGAGGGCAACCATATGCACGCCAACGGCATTTCTATGGAACTTTACGGAAAAGGATATGTGCTGGGACCCGATGCGGGTATCGGTCTTTCCCTGTATAGCGGGTTGGATTATGCGGAATATTATTCTCAGTTTCCGAGTCATAATACGGTTTGCGTAGATGGAATATCGAGTTATCCGGTGATGAAAAGCAATCATTCTTTTGAGTTGCTCTCCTGTTTCCCGGCTTCGGCGGAACCGGGTGGGGAGTTTACCTCTGTCACATACAGCAACCTCTATTTCCGCGAACCGGAAAGCAGGGCGGATCAGACGCGTATGATGGGTATCGTCACCACTGCTCCGGAAACGGGGTATTATGTGGATGTGTTCCGCAGCCGGAAAGAAAAAGGAGGGGACAAGATGCATGATTATTTTTATCATAATCTCGGGCAGACGCTCACATTGACCGCTGCCGACGGAACGGATCTGAATCTGCAGCCTACGGAGGAACTGGCGTTTGCCGGTGCGCATCTTTATGCCTATTCTTATTTATATGATAAGAAAGTGGCGGCTACCGGCAAGGATGTGAAAGCGACCTTTACCATTGATATGAAAGATAAGGGAGGCGATGATATATCCATGAATCTCTGGATGAAGGGAGAGCCGGACCGTGAAGTCTTTACGGCTCTGTCGCCTATGACCGAAGGGTTGAGCCGTACACCCGGTATGCCTTATAATATAAAGGAGCAACCCACATTGACTTTTGTTGCCCGCCAGCATGGAGAGGCTTGGAACCGTCCTTTTGTCGCTGTTTATGAACCGAGTACACGGAAAGAGCCGTCGGCCATTCAGGCTGTGTCCTACTTTGATGCGGAGGAAACCGCTCTGACGGATTTTGCCGGAATCTGCGTGAAAAGCAAGAATGGGCGTACAGATCATATCTTCTCGCTTTCCGACGCTACGCAGACGGCTACTTATCAAGGGATGAAAGTAAAAGCGGATTATGCGGTAATCAGTAACCGGTATGCGGGAGATAACCGTACGCTGTTTATGGGTAACGGAACGCAACTGATAGCACCGGGAGTCAGTATCCGTACTTCTGTTCCCGCCAATGTTCTGCTCGAACAGAAGGAAGGGAAATGGTATATCTTGTCTTCCGCTTCTTGCACGGTGGTGATCGGCGGCAAGAAGATGAAAGTGGAAGCTGCGCAGAAGACAAAAAGATGTATATCCTGTCCATAGATTGATAATATTGTAATGTATTGGCAGACTGCTAAGGAAATATTGCAATAAAAAATAAAAAAAACGTAGGCAAACGTTGTGAATGCCATATTTTTTCTAAATTTGCGGCTTCTTGTCTGATTCGGAAGAAACGGACAGGAAGTCCTTATTTATATAGGGTGGATATTTAGTGGGAAATATTTAGTGGGAAAATAATTATGGTATATGCACTGAGAAATGGTCGCAGAGTGGTCGCTCTGTTGTCATTTCTGTTATTGTGTTGTGGGGTACATGTACACGCACAACGAGTGGCTGTGAAAACGAACACGTTGGGATGGCTGACTGCCAGCCCTAATGTCGAGGCCGAATTTGTTTTGGGTCGTCATATCTCTCTCAATATGGGAGTCGCTGCGAATCCGATCAGTACAGACAATTTTAAAACTACTTTCACACATTTTCAGCCGGAAGTACGTTATTGGTTAAACCGTCCGATGGTGAGCCATTTTCTAGGTGTCACCGCTTTTGCGAACAATTTTAATATGCTGGTTAAAGATGTGCATCACAAAGGCGATGCGCTGGCAGTCGGTTTGACGTACGGTTATGCTTGGGTGCTGAACGATCATTGGAATATTGAGGCGACGGCAGGTATCGGGGTGATGCGCTACCGCCAGTTTAAGTACGACAAGGGTGCTCCGAAACCGGATGCGGCGAATGACAGTAAGACAACGCTGGCACCAGTGAAGCTGGGAGTGTCTTTTGTGTATATAATCCGGTAACGGAACGAACATTTATAGTTAGAAAAGAGAATGAAAATCAATTGTAAACGTGATAGATTAATCGGAATCCTCCTGGCAGCCATGCTGCTACTCGGTGCGGATGCGTACGCCCAACGTATGCGTGTGCAAGGACACGTCACCAACCAACAGGGAAAAAGTATTCCGAACGTGAATATTATAGATCCTGTGACGAATGAACGCATTGAAATCTCCGATGAGGACGGACGCTACAGTGTGCTGGCGGAACGGCACGGATCGTTGAAATATACCTGTGTCGGGTATGAAGACAAGACGGTCAAGGTGGGCGGAAAGCAGATTATCAACGTGGTGCTCAAAGATGCGGTCATTGAACTTGACGAGGTGACTGTGATTTCAAAAGTGAAGGATAAAGTGGTGCCCGAGCCTACGGACATTGAGATAAAAGGTAATTACTTCCATCTGAAAACCCGTGTGCCGGTGCCTAAGGAGATGTTCACTTCCAACCGCCGTTTGGTGTTGCAACCTTCTATCTATGATGTGACACAGAAGAAGCGTTTGCTGTTACGTCCCGTGGTGTTCGACGGAGGTACATATAATACTACCCAGCGGCGTATGTATGATTATAATATCGAACAGGACCCGCTGCACGAATACATACAGGTGAAGACTACTTCCTCGCGGAACGGGGATATTATCGCCTATCATGATTCTATCTATATAGAGTATCTGCAACATGATTATCGTGCGGATGTGCATCTTGCGATGGAGAATTACCGTGCTATTATCTATCGGGATTCTTTCTCTATCGCACGCGGTACTGTCAATCCGTTGCGTTTCCTGGAATATAAATTCTCCGCTTTCAATCTGACGGATGAGAAATATCTCCCCAAACCTGTGATGCAATTGAGGGATACCAAAGGAGAAGTCAACTTGACTTTCGTTGTGGGAAAAGCTGATCTGGATGATAAGAATCCACAGAATCAGGTGGAACTGAATCGTTTGAATCAAGAGTTGCATGCTATCGAGATGAATCCGGAGGCTTCATTGAAAAGTTTCCATATTACGGGTGTCGCTTCACCGGACGGTTCGTATGAATCGAATCTGCGACTGGCTAAGTTGCGTACGGACAAGGCGCTGGACCGTATCTTGTCGCAACTCGACCCGGAGACCCGCAAACTTCTGGAGGTGAAATCGGACGCGTCGGTCGCTTCGTGGAAAGAAGTGGCGGAGTTGCTGCGGAAAGATTCCAGACAGGATACGGCCGACGAGATCACGGAATTGATTAAGCGATACGGAGAAAAGAATTACCAGTTGAATCGCGCGCTGAAATCGAAACCTTTTTATAAGGAGGTTGCTGCTGTGTATCTGCCTAAGTTGAGAAAAGTGCAGTACACTTACGGATATTCTATTTTCCGTTCTTTGACGGATGAGGAAATTATGCAGCTCTATAAGAAAGATCCGAAGGAGCTGACACGTTTTGAATATTACCGGATGATTGCAACGGCTAAAACGCCGGATGAAAAAGAGAGGTATTGTAAAGAAGCTCTTGAATTGTACGATAACTTTACGTATGCGGCGAATGAGCTGGCTGTGTTGAATATTCAGAAAGATACGCCGGACTCCAAGATTCTTGAACCGTTCGTCAGCAAGTCGGCTCCGGTGGAATTGCTTTCCAATCAGGCGATTGCCCTGTTGCATGAAGGTAAATATACGAAGGCTGATTCTGTGTTGACACTGCTTCCGGAGGGAGTTGTTGCCGATGATTTGCAGGCGATCGTTCAGGCGATGGCAGGCTATTACGACGATGCGTTTGAGAAAGTGGCGGCTACCAGTCCTTTCAATGAAGTGATCATGTTGCTGGCGATGAAGAAGAATAAGGAAGCATGGGAGAAGGCTTCGCAGCTGGATACGGGCTCGGCTCGCGAGTATTATGTGAAGGCTATCGCTGCCAACCGTATGGAAAAGGTGGGTGAAGCACTTATGTATATTGAGAAAGCTTTGGAACTGGATCCTTCCTTGCTGGAGACCGCGAGAGTGGACGGTGACATTATTGACCTGTTGCCCGAAGAGCAGAAAATAAAGAATGATAATACAACGAAAGAGTAAATGATGGATATCCTCAGAATCAAAAATAAATATGCGGCAGTGGCATTGTTCTTGATGTTGTCTGTTGCTTTGCAGGCACAGGATTATGGTGCATTGAAATATATGTTGCAGAAAAGACCTGCCAATGAGAGGTTTGAAAGTAATAAATTCAATGAACACCTCTTTTTCTCTGCCGGGCTGGGACCTTACGGTTTGCTGACGAGCGGAGGACAGGATGGCATGGGAATGACAGCCAATGCTTTTATAGGCAAATGGTTCACTCCTGTTCACGGGGCGCGTCTGGGAGCGACTTTGGGCTATTTGCCGTCGGAAGTATATAACAGTAAGATAAAAATGGTAGGAGGCAGCTTCGACTACCTGCTGAATATATCTTCTCTTACATTCGGATACAACGAACAGCGCAGGTTCGAACTTTTGGGTATAGCGGGAGTTGAAGTCGGCTATTCCAGGGCCAATGACAATTCGGCCGGTGATAATCCGGCTGTGAAGAATGGACATGAGTTCTATTATGGTGTCCGTATGGGATTGCAGGGGAATATCCGTCTTTCACGGACACTCGATTTATTTGTCGAACCCCGAATCGGATGGTACAACGATGGATTGGGGCATACGGAAAGTTGGAGAAACTATAAAATGGGAGGATCGGTCTTGGTGGGTCTGACCTATATGCCTGCTGCGGCGATGGGTAGGAAGATTCATTTTGACAACTTCGATAACAGCTCATTCCTCAATCATATGTTTGTCTCGTTGTCCGGTGGAATCAGTACGCTGAAAATGCCGGGGATAAAGAATACACTCAAAGGATTCGGACCGCAGTTTTCTGCCGGAATCGGTAAATGGTTCAGTCCGTCGTCGGGAGTACGCTTGTCCGGAACCGTTGGCTACAGCGATACGCCTGCCGGTAGTGCAAGCAGCTATTTCAAGCATATAGACCTGCATGCCGATTATTTGCTGAATATCAATAATATACTTTGGGGATATGACGAACAGAGGCTTTTCACTTTGATCGGTATAGCCGGTGTCAATCTGTCCGGGACAAAAGGAGTGGCGCAGACAGCCAAGTATGCACCGGGATTGGGTATCGGGCTTCAAGGAAGTTTCCGGTTGAACCGTTCCGTAGATTTGTTTGTGGAACCCCGCCTTAATGTTTATCAGAAGAGATATGCCGGTGGATGTGGTTTCGGTAGTACAGACCAGCTCGGAGAACTGAACTTCGGTGTGACGTATCACACAATAGACCGTGCAGCCCGTCCTCAGAATGGATTCTCAAGCAATCATATTGCCGACAATCTATTCATGACGTCAGGTATCGGGGCACAGTTATTCCTGAATAAGACTAATCTGAAACATCTCGCTGCATGGGGACCGCAACTTTCCGCTTCTATCGGAAAATGGTTTACTCCGTATTCCGGTCTGCGACTGGTAGGGACGGGAGGTTTCTTCTCCAATTATTTGCTTCCGACAGATATGGAGGCGGAGAGACTCAGACATATCACCGTAACCGGAGGATTGGATTATTTATGGAATATCACTTCTACCATGAGCGGATATGATCCGGAACGTATTTTTGAACTGATCGGTTCGGTAGGATTTAATCTGGCTTATACGTCGAATTCAGAGCATAAGTTCCAGCCGGGACTCAATGCGGGGGTACAGGGAGTATGGCACATCAATGATTTCTTCGGTTTGTATCTCGAACCGCAAATCCGCCTGTATCGTGATAAGTTTATCGAAGGAAATCTGGGTTTCATGCAGAAGGATGTGATGGTGGGGATCAATGCCGGTTTCCATTATCGTTTTGTTCCTTATTCCAAAGCGGCCAATCGCAGTGTGTTTGAGAAAGATGACAAACGGTATTTCATATCGGGAGCATTGGGCGTAAGCAGTCTGCTGGTTGCCAATCGGGATTTGGTAAAGAATATGGGGGTGGAAGCTAAGGGTAGTATCGGAAAATGGTATACTCCGCTTTCTGCATGGCGTGTGAACGGAACAATCATGTATAAGGCGAAAACACCGGATAAGTTGAATCTTCATTATGCTGGGTTAGGAATGGATTATATGATGAGTCTCGCTACTTTGGCGAAGGGATATAGCCGGGATCACGCGATAGATGTTGTTCCTTTTGTCGGAGTGACAGCCGGATTGGTACGTCGTAAAGGTGAATTTAAAGCAGTTCCGGGAATTGACGCCGGTGCGCAAGTCAAACTGAAACTGGGCTCTTCCCTCGATTTCTATGTGGAACCCAAAGTAGGCATTCGCACGGACACGTATGATGGTATGGATCAGGGAAGACCCGACCGCGTTGCTTCTATGGTGGGAGGATTGATTTACAAGTTTAAAATGCCTACCTTTAAATAAAGTTAGCATTCTACTTACAAAAACACAGCTGTATATTCGATAAAAACAAATTCAAGAGTGAAAGTTTTGTCGCTCTTTACTTGATTTTGTCTGCTGACTGTTATCTTTGTTTCAAAATAATAGTGGAGTAGGATAAGGGGATTTCATTTTTCGTTCGTACTAATAATAGTACTACAAAAAAGAAAACTATGAAGATTCGAATATGCATATTGATTATTATATGGGGGATATTATATCCGGAGTATCTGAGCTCGCAGGAATCCCCTTACGTATTCCGGCAAATCGGAGTTGTCGAAGGATTGCCGGATAACTATGTCAAGAGTGTTTTTCCTATTCCCGACGGACGTATCGGGGTGAGAAGCACTGTGTTGCTAAGCCTGTATGACGGTGCGAACTATTCAAATTTCCCTTTCAATATTCATGGTGAATATCCGATAGTATATAACCACATCATTCCCGAACAATATATTGATACCGATAAACGTTTGTGGATGAAAGAACGTAAAAGCCTGCGCGTTTTTGATTTGACTACCGAACAGTATATCTATAATGTAGATTCACTGTTTCTTCAGTTCGGGCTGAAAGATAGGGTGGAGGATCTGATTATTGATTCCGAGAAGCGTTATTGGTTTCTCACGCCGGGATCTTCCGTCTATACGTATGATACGGAAACGAAATCGGCAGAACTGGTTTGCAGGAATGATGAGTTTATGGAATATTATGGCGGACTGTTGGGAATAGAAAGTCACGGCAACTATAGTTGGATGGTGCATCAGAAAGGGGCTATCCGCTGCTATGATTGGGAGAAGAAACGTTTTATTCAGGAACTCGATTTCTTGAAAGGCCAGCTGAAACCGGATGACCGTGTTGTCTTACGGATACTCGATAACGGTGACTTCTGGCTGATGTGGGATCGGGGGATAGGTTACTATGATGTTTATAATAAAAAATGGAACCCGATTTCAAGTATCCGGTTGGGACATTATTCATGGTTCACCTCAATGGATGTGGATAAAGGTGGAAATGCATGGGTAGGAACCGTTATTGATGGATTTTATGTAATTGATATGCATAATTTCTCCGTAACTCAAATACTGGATATACCTTTGTTGTCAGGCAACAGAGTGAGAAATGCAGTTCAGAGCATTTATTGCGATCATGAGAATAATTCCGTCTGGATGGGGCTTTACAATCAGGGAATGTGCTATTACCATCCCAGCATGAACAAGATAATGCTGTGTAATAAGAAAATGATTCGCGGAGACTGGAAAGGAGAGGAGATCCGTTGTATGTTGGAGACTTCGAAAGGCGAGATTCTTATGGGAACCACTTCGGGACTGTATCGTTACGAACCGGCAACACGGAGCTTGAACAGGCTATATAATGAATTCAATCAAAAGAATTGCCGTGTCCTCTACGAAGACAAAGAAAACCGTATCTGGGTGGGGACCTATCATGACGGATTATATTGTATAGAACACGGGAAAGTAAGATCTTATGACTATCCGGACACGGATTATCAGAATGAGTTGGATTTCAGTAATATACGTGTTATGGTCGAGGATCCTTCCGGACGGTTGTGGGTGAGTATATACGGAGGTGTAGGCTTGTTCAATCCGGAGAATGGGCAGATAAAACTATTATCCGAACAGTTTCCCGAGCTGAAGAAATATAAAGTAGCCAATGCGTTGGCTATTGACGACCGGTCCCGATTGGTAGTGGGTAGCGATAATGGCTTGTATATCTATGATCCTGCAAAAAATACAATCTGGATATCCGAACAGGATGGACAAGCCAGTTCAATCTTTAATCAAGGAAGTATGAAGTATAACCAGATATTGAAAGATCATGAAGGTACTTTATGGTTTGCTACCCAATACGGTTTGAATGTCCTTACCCATCATGGGCAAAGTTATACATTGGGTAAAGAAGAAGGGTTGTCACAAGCTATCCTGAATGTGGTGGAAGATAAAAATCATGATATATGGATATCGACAGTCACTTCTATCTATAAGATAAAAGTAGACCGTAAGACAGATAAATACAGTTTTCACGTTGTCAGTTATTTGTCCGAAGATGAGATCCGGCAGGATGATTTATATAGCTTTCCTTCTCTGATAACCCGTGACAATCAACTCTTCTTAGGCTTGATGAATGGATTTATTGTCTTTTCTCCTGAGAATATGGTTGATAACCAATGCCTCAATCGGTCTTTATTCACTTCATTCCGCCTGTTCAATGTTCCGGTAGTGTCGGGAGAGGAATATAATGGGCGCATATTGTTTGACAAAGCATTGAGTTATTCGGATGCAGTGCAATTGGAATATGATGAGAATTATGTAACACTTGAATTTTCGGGACTGAACTTCTCTAATCCTTCTCAGACTTCTTTTCGTTATCAGTTGGAAGGCTTTGATAAAGAATGGATTGAAACATCGTTTGAGAATGGACAGGGACGTGTTGTGTATAATAATCTTCCGTCTGGCGAATATGTTTTCCGTGTGTCCGCAGCCGGAAACGACCGGATATGGGGACCGGAGTCTGAATTCAGAATTGTGATTCATCCTCCGTTTTGGGATACATTGGCTGCCCGCATCCTCTATGCCGTTTTGGGTATTTTGTTGGTCTTCGGTCTTATTTATGTGATTAACCGCCGTAATCATCGGAAAATGATTCGTATGCAAGAGGAAGAAGCCCTGAAACAAAAAGAAGAATTAGATCAGATGAAATTCCGTTTCTTCACTAATATAAGTCACGAACTTCGTACTCCGCTGACACTGATTATCACTCCGTTGGATATGATGATACGCCGTTTGACGGATGAGACGATGAAAAAGCAACTGAATACAATTTATAAGAATGCTCAAAACCTTTTGTCATTGGTAAATCAATTACTGGATTTTCGTAAACTTGAAATGAAGGGTGAGAGATTGCATTTGATGAATGGCGATATGGAGGAGTTTATTGTTTCTGCCTACAATAATTTTATGCCGATGGCTGTAGAGAAGCATCTTAACTTTGTAAACCAGTCGGAACACAGAGCGCTTTATATGTTTTTCGATCGGGATAAAGTACATAAAATTGTAAATAATCTCTTGTCCAATGCCTTTAAGTATACTCCGGAGGGAGGAACCGTGAACTTATTACTTGCGACGGAGGAAGTGGAAGGGAGAAACTATGTGAGAATATCGGTATCCGACACAGGAATCGGAATATCCGAGTCCGATCTTCCCTACATCTTTGACCGTTTCTATCAGGTTGGCAATGAAGGGGATGAAAAGATAGGCAGTGGTATCGGACTCCATCTGGTCAGGGAATATGTGAATATTCACGGTGGGCGTATAAAGGTTGACAGTCAGATGGATCGCGGGTCGGTCTTCACCGTTTGGTTACCTATGGATTTGACACCTGAACTGGATGAACTGCCGGATGAAATAACTGATATGGAATCGACGGGTATGAAAGAAAAGGAAACCGTTGTATCTGCGTCAGATGAGAATATAAAGAAATTGTTGTTGGTAGAAGATAATCAGGAATTCCGTACTTTCCTGAAAGAGCAGTTGGAGGATTTTTATCGGATAGTGGAAGCGGCGGATGGTGAAGAAGGGGAAAGAAAGGCGATTGAAGAAAATCCCGATCTCATTATCAGTGATATCATGATGCCGAAAGTGGATGGTATCGAACTTTGCCGCCGAATCAAGACGAACGTGCAGACATCCCATATACCTGTGATATTATTGACAGCCCGTACTGCCGATGATATCAAGATAAACAGCTACGAAGTAGGAGCCGACTCTTATATGTCGAAACCTTTCAACTTTGATATGCTGATGGTACGCATTGAGAAGTTGATAGAACAGCAGGAAAGGAGGAAACAGGAATTCCGTAAAAATATAGAAGTAAATCCGAGTGCTATCACAATTACTTCCGTAGACGAGCAATTGATACAGAAATGCTTGGAATACATAGAAAAGAACATGGACAATCCGGAATATGGTGTAGAGGAGTTGAGTGGCGATTTGGGGATGGTACGCATGAGTCTTTATCGTAAGCTGCAATCCATAACCGGACATACCCCGACGGACTTTATCCGCAGTATCCGTTTGAAACGGGCAGCGCAATTATTGCAAGGAAGCCGATTGCCGATCATCGAAATAGCGAATCGGGTAGGATTCAGCTCTTCCAGTTATTTCTCGAAGTGTTTTAAAGAAATGTTTGGGATGTTGCCTAAGCAATATGCAGAAGAGTCTGGAAAAAAAGAATGACATTATAGTTACGTTTATTAGTTTAATTATTACATTTGTGCCAATTTATAATAAATAGTGATATGAAAGTATTAGTTTTAATTTCATTGGTAGGAGGTTTGTTGTTGTCCTCTTGCGGAGGTAGTTCAAAAAATAGTGCGAACAGTCAGGAAGTAAATCCGGCAGATACAATTTATCTGGGTGATTTACGTGAGAAGTTTGCAGGGGATAGTATTTTCTTTAAAGTAGTGGCTCCGGATCTGATGTTGATGGATTATCAATATTTCTGGGCAGTGACGGAATCGGACGCAATAGAAAAAGGTCTGACGAAAGAATATTATAAGCGCGTCAAGAAAGAAATCACCGAAACAAATGAGGCCATTAAAAAAGGTGTCATGAAAGGTGCGGATGTGAAACGTATTCCGGATTTTCAGGCTGCGCAGTAAAGCAAATACCAGAGATAATCTGCATCTGTGGCGAATCATGCCACAGACTTATGCAAAGTACAGAACAGGGGAGTCGCCAAATGTAACGGCCTCCCCTTTTTTTTGTTACTATGAAACCTGCATTTATGCCGATGGAATGGGGATATTTTGCAAAAAAACACGCTTGTTACCATAGTTTTGTTTTCTGTTACTTTTGTGCTATTTGTTTTTAAAACTTGTTTTTACTTTTGTAACATCGTTAAACGGATAAATTTAATGCCATGAGTAAACAACAAGCTACATTTGACGACTTCTTTTCAGAATGCTACCTGAAATATCGGGAGCATATCAAAAACTATATCGCTCTTCGTATTTGCCGTCCGTATGAAGCGGAAGATTTGGCACAGGATGTTTTTGTCCGCTTGTGGGAATACAGAATGTTTGTAAAACCCGACACTGTCTGGTCTTTGCTTTTTACGATTGCCCGTAATATTGTGACTGATCAGATACGCCGTTATTATAAGCAGGAAGATTTTGTTGCTTATATATATAATAAGGTGAACGACTCTGATAGAAACACGACGGAGGATGTAATCTGTTATCGTGAACTGAAAGAAAAGCATGAGGAGGTGGTGAAAAGTCTTCCTGCCAAGCGCCGCCGGATTTACGAGTTGAGTTTTAATCATGAGCTATCTTGCCCTGCTATTGCAGGAAAATTGTCTTTGTCTCCTCGTACGGTAGAGTGTCAGTTATTGTTGGCGCGTAAGACTGTACGTGGTTGTTTGCGGAATGAATTTTCCCAAGTCGGTTAAATACCGTCTCGGAATAAAGCATATTAACTTTAATAATTTAATAGTATTATGGAAATTAAATCCAAATTCTTATGTAGTAGAGGAGTTGCATTGGCTTTTGCCATATTGCTGGGTGGTTCACCCGGTGTATTGCTCTATGCGAATGATTCTGTAGAAGAGAGTTTGACTGTAGCCCAGACAGGACGTACTATCAAAGGACTTGTTACAGATGTGAATGGTGAACCGCTGATTGGTTGTAATGTAGTGGTTGTAGGAAGTAATGCAGGAGTAATTACCGACATCGACGGTCGGTTTGCATTGAACGTGCCTGCGGATGCTAAGCAAATAAAGATTAGCTATATCGGTTATGTAGACCAGATTATTACTCTTCATGACCGTTCGGATTTTAAGGTTGTACTGAAAGAAGATAATAATGCATTGGATGAAGTGGTGGTTGTTGGTTACGGTACACAAAAGAAAGCTACTTTGACGGGTGCGGTAGAACAAGTAAGTAGTAAGGTTTTGGAAAGTCGTGCCATCACCAATGTTGGTGCAGCTTTACAAGGAGCTACTCCGGGTTTGGTTGTTACCCGTTCCAGCTCACGTCCGGGTAATGAAGGATTGAATTTCCAGATTCGTGGTGCGACATCTGTAAATGGTGGGAAAGTCTTGATTATAGTAGATGGAGTCCCTACACTGAATGATGCCTCTTTCCAGAATCTGAATCCGGATGATATAGAAAGTATCAGTGTGTTGAAAGATGGTTCTGCTTCTATTTACGGTGCTAAGGCTGCCAACGGTGTGATTCTGGTAACAACGAAAAAAGGTAAGGGAAAGGTGACAGTAGACTATAATTTCAATATGCGTTTCACGACTAACGGTATCATGGCTTTCTCTCCAAGTATGGAGGAATATGCTACTATGTGGATTGAAGCGAATAAAGAACAGAAAACAAAAGACTGGTGGAACTGGACTTCTGAAGAGAATATGTTGAAAATGCAACAGGGAATCTCCGGTATTTATCATACGAATGCTAAAGACTGGGGATATGATCTCTTCATCGGAGATGCCAATCGTTTGGAGGAGATGTTTGCACGTCGTTTTTCTTATCAGCATAATTTAAGTTTATCAGGTTCTAATGAGAAAACAGATTATCGTATATCTTTAGCATATGCAGATAATCAGGCAAACTTGGCGACAGCGTATGATGGCCAAAAACAGTTGAATCTGCGTTTAAATTATGGAATCAGACTTACTGACTGGTTTAAATTGGAAACATCGGCTAGTATGATTAAGACTGACACTGAGTCACCTTCTGCCGGTATTGATACATCTTTATATGGAAACGAACCTCCGTTTTTCCCTGCTAAAAATCCCTATGGGCAGTGGTATGCCAATTTTGGTAAAGTAGGAGACCGTCAACCTGTAGCTGCAACCTCTGATGGCGGGCGTGACGAACGCATGAACTTGACTACTCGCGTTGATGTGAAAGCCATTGTTGATATTTGGAAAGGAATCAGTTTTGAAGGTATGGCTTCATTCCAAAATGAAGAATATCGTCGTGACCGTTATGTGATTCCTGTACAGACATATGATTGGTTTGGAAATCCTGCCGATAAAGTTGTGAGCAATACAAATCAGTCATTGATTTATCCGACAGATGTATTGAATATTAAGGATATTCATAATCCTGCTTATTTGATGCAGGCCAATAATATGCAATATCAGTATTATTCTGCCTTACTGAAATACAAACGTACTTTTGCGAAAGTGCATAATGTTGAGGCGATGGCTGGTATCAATGCTGAAAAGTGGGTACAGAAAAAGATGGTAACAGCCCGTGAGAAGATGGAAGATACAGGTGTGTATGATTTGAATCTTGCTTCCGGTGCACAAGGAAATGGAGGAGGTAAGACCCACAACGGTTCTTACTCTTACATTATGAAGTTGAATTATAATTATGCTGAAAAGTATTTGATTGAATTGATCGGACGTCGTGACGGAAATTCTAAGTTCGCAAAGGGACATAAATTTAAAAACTTTGTTTCGGTATCCGGAGGTTGGGTCTTTACGGAAGAGAACTTTTTAAAAGCTATTACTCCTGTTGTTAATTTTGGAAAATTACGTCTCAGCTACGGTAACTCCGGAAATGATGCGGGATTGGGAGATTTTGACTATTTAGTTGCTGTAACACAAGGAAGTACTGTCTTTGGTTATTCTCCTGCAGCACAGGTAAGTACTGGTTTGGGGAATAATGGCATTATCAGTCTTGATCGTACGTGGGAACGGGTAGAGCAGAAAAATGTTGGTATTGACTTGCACTTTTTCAATAGTCGCCTGACTACTTCTTTCGACTACTTTATTAAGGATAATATCGGTATGCTGTCGGAAGTCACTTATCCCGGTGTACTGGGAGGTAAATCTCCGAAAACCAATAGTGGACATCTGAATGTAAAAGGTTGGGAATTTACTATCGGATGGCGTGATCAGATTAAAGACTTCTCTTATTATGCTAATTTCAATATCGGAGATACTAAAAGCAAATTGGAAGAACTGACCGGAGCAGACGGATATGGAGCAGGAGTGAATAAGACTGTCAATGGTTATCCTTTGAATGCATTCTTCCTTTATCGTACAGATGGATACTTTAAGGATCAAGCGGAAGTAGACCGTTATTATGCGTTGTATGCCGATCAGGTAGGAGCACTAAATAATGTAGGAAAGGGAACGGTTGCCGAACTTCGTCCCGGTGATACTAAACGTCTTGACTTGAACGGTGATTATAAGATTACTGATCTTGGTAATGCCGATAGCGACCTTCAGTATATTGGAGATGCCAATCCGCATTTTGTATATGGTCTTACAGTTGGCGCATCGTGGAAAGGTATTGATGTCAGCGCAATGTTTCAGGGAGTTGCCAAACAATATATTATGCGTAATGACTGGATGGCTTATCCTTTCCGTACAATCTATACAAACCAGAATCCGACTTTTCTCGGACAAACTTGGACGGAAGATCATAAAGATGCCAGATATCCGCGTCTGACAAATAATACAAACCGCTCTGCCTGGAATTACCAGAATAACGACTTCATGTTGCAGAATAGTCGTTATATCCGTCTGAAGACATTGGTGGTAGGATACACATTGCCACAGATATGGACACGTAAAGTGAAATTGGAGAAAGTCCGTCTTTATTTCTCAGGTAACGACCTTTGGGAGGCTACTAGTATTCGTGACGGTTTTGACCCGGAAATGGGTTCCGCTTCCAATACGAGCGGATATCCTTTTGCCCGTACTTGGTCATTCGGACTTAATGTTACTTTATAATCAACCTAAGATATAGACTATTGTATGAAAAAGATAACTTATATATTGGCTTGTGCTTGCATGATGGGATTAACTTCTTGTGCAGATACATTCCTTGATTTAGAACCGTTGGATTCAAGAACTGATGCGGTCTATTTTAAAAAACCGGAACATTTCCGTGAGTTTGCAAATGGATTTTACGGACAGCTGCTTGGCTGGCGCTCGGGTATAATGGAACACATGGACCTGCAGTCTGATTTAGTAAACAGCCGTAATGGAAACCAAGCTTATTTGGGATATGGTACATTGACCCTCGGTTATGATGATGCCCGTTGGGACCATTATAATAACATACGTACTTGTAACATATTGCTTCAACGTGGGGAAACGTATAGTGGTAACCAGAGTGAAATTGATCCCTATCTTGGCGAAGCGTATTTCTTTCGTGCTTATAACTATTTTTACCTGTTGAAATATTTTGGAGGCGTGCCTATTATTACAGTTCCTCTCGATACGGATTCACCGGAATTGCAAAAACCGCGTAACAGCCGTTATGAGGTAGCGGACCTGATACTTAGTGACCTTCAAAATGCTATCAGCAGATTACCAAAAGAGCAGAACATTGCTACCTCGGATAAAGGACATATAAGTGAGCAAGGGGCAAAAGCATTTAAGGCTCGTGTGTTGCTGTATGAAGCTACTTGGCGCAAATACAATAAAACATCTACCGATTATGAAGGCTCTGCAGGTCCGAAAAGTGATCAGGTAAATGAGTTTTTGGAGGAGTCAATATCTCTTTCTAAAGATGTATTGGATGATGAGGTTTTTAGAATTTGGAACCATAATAACGAACTTGATAATTTGAGCAGTCGTTATCTTTTCTGTTTGGAAGATGGAAGTCAGACAGGAGGTTATGGAAAAGATAGCAATAAAGAGTTTATTATTTACTCTGTTTTTGACCGTGTTCTGAATGCAGGTGCATTTTCCTTGAATAATGAAATGAATTATATTTATCCTACCCGTAAGTTTATTGATATGTTTGTGTGCACCAACGGAATGCCGACAACTAATAATGAACAGTTTAAAGGATATCAGAATGTTACAGATGAGTATCAGAATCGTGATTATCGCCTGATGGCATATGTAGGAGGTCCGGCCGAATCTATTGGTAGCACTTCAGGGTATGGTGACCAGAAGTTCCGTAACCCTATTGTGGGTGATAAAAAAGAATCAGCCAATTATCCGGTACTGCGCTTGGCGGAAGTCTGCTTGAATTATGCGGAAGCTATAATGGAACGTTATGGTGAAATAACGGATGCCCAACTAGGGATATCAATCAATAAGTTGCGTGATCGTGCCGGAGTGGCTCATCTTACCAATGCATTGGTAGAGAAGATTAAAAAACAACTTAATTCAGAAAAGGAGCTTTCAGAGATTATGTTGGACGAGATTCGTCGTGAACGTACTGTAGAGCTTTATATGGAAGGTTTCCGGTATGATGATTTGAAACGTTGGGGAATCTTGGAAGAAACGTTGAACCAGTCCCGTTTGGGAAGAGTAGTCGGAGAAGCAGGATATAGCACTCCGTTTAAAGATGCATCTGGAAATCCAACTTCGAAGTACGATGCTAAATCGTATGTTTATGGTGAGGAAACAGTAATAACAGGAGATGGAAAAGAACATGCTTGTGTTGTGATTTCTCCTAAGGCTAATAGTACTGTACGTAAAGCACATTACCTTTGGCCGATACCTCAACACCAGATTAATCTGAATCCGAATTTGAAACAGAATCCGGGATATTAATTAGCCGAGATCTAATAATCTATTAATTAAAAATAGGATATATGAAACATTTATTGAGAAATATGATTGGAATATTTGCGGTAACATTGTTTGTGTTGCTGTTCTATGCTTGCGAACAAGATCCGCAGATAAAAAAATATGAATATCCGATGCCGGAAGTATCCGGAATGTCACCGAATATCGGATATGTTTCTTCACAAGTAGTTATTACCGGAACAAATTTCGGTGATCGTACGGAACCTGTGAAAGTTTTTTTCGGAAGTGTACTAGCGACGAAAGTATTGATGTGTAAAAATAATCGCATTGTAGTGGAAGTGCCGGACGGAGCTGCAAGCGGTGACGTAACAATGCAAATCTGGACGAATGATGTGGGTGTAATAGGTCAATACAAAGTGTTGCCTACACCATACGTGCACTCCGTTGTCTCTGATAATCCTTTGGGAACAGGAGTAGCGGAAGAGGATGATGTAGTAACGATTACCGGTGAAAATTTCGGAACGGATGTTAATGACATTGAAGTTAGTTTTAACGGGACATCAGCTAAGGAAATACGATTGGTGGATGAGTCTACCATCGAAGCTGTCACCCCCAGAAATTGGGTTTCCGGTAATGTGGTTATTACAATTCGCGGATATGCTATGACAGGAAATGCATTGTTTAATCCTAATGCAAAAGGTGACGTGACTTCTGTTTATCTGAAAAACTATAAACAGCCGTTTGCTAAAGCGAGTGAAGAAAGTTGGAAGAATGGTGAATGGTGGACACCTGCCGATTGGATACAGAATGCGGTGTCTTTTAACGCAGATGGTAGTACGACTGTTTCCGGAATGCAATATAAGGCGGCGGAAGGATATACGCTGGCCTTCCAACACGGCTGGAATAAGAAGCAATATGCTAACGGTAAGATGTACCAACAAGTTAAATTACGTCCGGGGACGTACAGATTGGAAGTGACGTATGCCTATACGAAAGTACTCGACGGAAATTTTGTGGCAGCATTTATTGTAAAAGGAACGGAAGAAAATGATATCCCGGATACTGATCAGGTTGCAACTTTGGATGGCACGAAAGGTGTGTATGCTTCATATAAGACTTCAACAGTTGATGGTGCTTCAGGGCAACTCGTGACTGCTTCGTTCAATTTGGAGGAAGAGACTGATGTGCTGATCGGCTTCCTTACTACAATGAATAGTGGTGCTAATTCTTATTTCAAAATAACAGAAGTGAAGTTGGTTCTTGAGTAAAAATATAAAAAGCAACAAGTATGAAGAAGATATATAATTATATACTGCCGGTTTTGTTTACGGTATTTGCTGCATCGTGCGACGGGGATGATGAAGAAGTCATCCGTATGCAGAATCAGGATCCTGTCGTGACGGTGACATCCGTTTCGGATGCAGTTGGTTACGTGGGAAATGAATTTACTATTTACGGGACAAATTTTGGTATAATCGCAAATGATGTGGAGGTATTTGTCGGCAATACGAAATTGCAACTCATCTCTTGTGAAGATGAAGAACTGACCGTAAGAGTTCCGGAGGGTACCACTGCCGGGCGTATCTCCGTAGTAGTTTACGGGCAACGTGTAGATACGCAATTGATGTACGACGTACTCGGGGTTCCGGGTATTAGGACGGTGATTCCTTCGTATGGTTTTGTCGGCGATGAGATTAAATTTAATGGTCACGATTTAGGAGTTCCTTCAGCTCATTATAAAGTACTGTTTAGTGGAAAAGAGGAAAGTGCTACATTTATGGCGGAACCGGAAATGGAAAGTTTCTCTGTGAAAGTGCCGGAAGGTGCGCAAAGTGGGGAGATTAAACTTAATATTACAGACAAGCCGGTCAATGTGCCCGTCGCATTTACTGTTCTTAAGCATGCCGCATTGGATGCTGTAAAAGGAGAGGCTGCAGGATATGCCACCGGAATGGCTTCCGTCAGCGGAACAAATCTCAATCAGGCGGTGCTGGATGAAACGGTAGTGTTGCAACCAGTGAAAGCATTCTTCACTCCTAAAGCCGGAGGAGATGCTGTGGAAGCCGAAGTGAAAACACAAGAAGATGAACTGTTGGATATACAGATACCTGCCACACTTGCGCCGGGAGATTATACGATTTCTGTAACTACTCCTTTCGAGAAGATAGAAAAGACTTTAGACTTTGAGATTCTTCCGAATCCGGTGCTGACAAGTATTGAGCCATTGAAAGGATACGTAGGTGCAACGGTGACCGTTGTTGCCGAAAATCTTGGAACGATTGCCAAAGAAGATATTCAGATGATGTTCGGTGAAACTCCGGCTACTGATATAACAATAGTGGATGAAAGCACCTTTACGGTTAAGGTTCCTTCATTGACAACGTTTGGTGAGATTCCTTTGTCAATGACTATTCATGGAGTTGAAATGAATATGGGAGGCTATGCGGCGTTTGAAATATTGGCGTCGCCCGTAATCACTTCCGTTGAGACTGATAATAAGTTCAGTTCAAAAGCTGTTCAAGTAGGTAATACTGTTACTATCAAAGGAACAGGCTTCCGGAATAGTACAATCTCCAGTGCCACGTTCGGAGGACAAGATTTGAACTATACAGTAGTAAGTGATACGGAAATTACTGCTAGCGTCTCTGAGCAATGTGCTGAAGGAGAAGATGTGATAACATTCAAGTTTGATGATGTTGTGGTGGATGTGGTGAGCAGCGATAAGCTGAATATGTTGAAAGCGGGAAGTGATATTTCGGATTATATATTAACCAATGTGAAACAGCCGTTCGAATCCAAAGAAGGAAAGACGAGCGGACATTGCACACCTGTAGGTTGGAAATTTAACTATGGTGCTGGCAATGATGGTTTCTGCCATAATGAATCTGAAATTGAAATGCCTGGTGAAGGGTTGTATATGAATGATCAAGGGGGATTATTGGTAATCCAAAGCGGATGGGAAGTCCGATCCAAAAAAATGAATGGAAAGATGTTCCAGATCTTTAATATACCTCAGGGCATTTATGATGTAGTGATTGATGTGGCAGAACTTGCCACAAGCGGAGGCGGTCGAAAGAAAGCTGGTTTGTTTATCTCTAAAGGAGGGGAGGAGCAAACTCCTAATATGGATGCAAGTGGAAATTGGACAGAAAATACAAACTTACTTAAATCGGTTGATTTTTATAAACTAGGAGAAACTTATAATGAAAATTACAAAGACCGACGTTTCGTTATTGAAAATCTTACTATAGATTATGAGGGTGAAACGACCCTAGGATTTGCTGTTCATTTTGATAGTAATAGAGCACTAAAAATATCGTCTATCAAAGTTCTGTTGAAATAATCAATTACCAAAGTAATGCAGTCTTATAATGATTGCATTACTTGCACCGAATCTTTAAAATGAAAATTATTATGAGAAAAATATGTTGTATAGCAGCCGCATTCGTCCTCTTCTCCTTCGCAGGATGCGGTGATGGCGTTGATTTGCCGAGTTTAGGTGTAGAAACCGATTTGAATAAAATTATTCTGCCCGACAATAATGTCAATCTTGTTCAGGTTGAATTGAAAGACAACTCAGTACCTATGGAAAAGGTTGGTATACATTCTGAAGAAGATTTTGCCCGTATTCGTGAGAAAAAAGATGTGGAAGAGCCGTGGATCACGGGTTATCAGATGTTGAAAGAGAGTTCTTTCTCTCAGAAAAATACGGATACATATCCGGTTGAGTATATTGTGCGTGGAGCGGCAGTGACTATAAATGGGGCAACGGTAGGGGAAAACTATATCAATGCAGCACGTGGAGCGTCAATAGCTTACCAGCAGGCATTGCGTTGGAAGATAGAAAATGATGATGAATATGCCGCTAAGGCTGTTGAAAACTTGAATAAATGGGTACAGACCTGTGTTGGAGTTACTGGCAACTCTAATGTTTCTTTGGCTGCAGGGCTTTATGGTTATGAGTTCGCCATTGCCGGTCAATTATTGCGGGAATATAAAGGTTGGGATCCCGAAGATTTTCTGGCTTTTCAACAGTGGTTATTAAAAGTATTCTATCCGGCCAATAAGGATTTCCTGGTGCGTCATCATGATACTAACCACTTGCATTATTGGGCAAACTGGGGATTGTGCAACATTGCTTCTACAATCGCTATTGGCATTGTCACCGATAGGCGTGATATTTATAATGAAGGTATTGAACATTTCCAGTCGGGAGTGACAAACGGACGTTTGCGTCGTGCTATCTATTACGACTATTCACCCGAATACAATTTTGCACAATGGCAGGAAAGTGGACGTGATCAGGGCCATACGTTAATGTGTGTCGGTTTGGTTGGTGTTATTTGCCAGTTAGCATGGAGTCAGGGAGATGATTTCTTTGCGTATGATGATAATCTTTTCTTGCGGGGATGTGAGTATGCTGCATGTTGCAACTATACAGAGGAGACCGTGCCTTTCACTACTTATATATGGCAAAAACACAATCAGTGGAATGGTATTTCTCCGGAAGAACAGACAGTTGTAGGAGGTGGAAAGTGGATGAAACGTGCTATTTGGGCATTGCCGTATTATCATTATAAGAGTATCAAAAATATGTCGGATGAAAAACTGAAATATACTAAAATCGCTACGGAATATGTGGGTGTAGAAGGTGGCGGTGGATATTATGATCCCAATTCCGGCGGTTACGATGTATTAGGATTCGGTACATTGATGTTTGCAAGATAAAAGCAGAATGTGTTTAATGAATTTATTTAATATGAAGATATCATTAAAGTTAATAGTTGTATTTTTATTGTTGTTAGGGTGGAATAGTATTTTACGGGCGGAAATACTCGTATACCCTGTCCCGCAAGGTATTTACTATGCCCGTCACAACGACGACTACACAGTAAAAGTACGGCAAGCAGGTGAAAAAGATTGGGTAGATCTTTTCGAATATAACGTAAAGGTGGATATGGATACAAAATCGGATGCAACTATGGTGCAGTTTGATTTTTCCGGTAAAGTGGAAGTATTAATACGGAAGAACAATGGAGAGATCCGTTCGGCAATAGTACGTCCACTATCTAAAGGCATTCAGCCGAAGATAGACGGAAACTTTCTGTTGTTCACATTGGATAAGCCACAAAAACTATCTGTAGAATTTAACGGTGACCGTTTGAATAATCTGCACGTATTTGCCAATCCGATAATTAAGGATATACCTGATAAGAATGATCCGAACGTGATGTATTTTGAGTCCGGTATCCATGAACCTACCGATGCGGCAGGCAAGTGCTTCCGTATTCCTTCCAACACTACGGTCTATTTGGAAGGTGGGGCAGTGCTGAAAGGCTGTCTTAATTGTGACAGCGTAGAAAATGTGAAGATTCTGGGATATGGTATGTTGCTCGAACCGCAACAGGGCATATCGGTGGCATATTCCAAAAATGTATTGATTGATGGAATTACTGTTGTCAATTCACGTCACTATACCGTTTCCGGCGGACAAAGTCAAGGAATAACCATCAAAAACCTGAAATCATTCAGCTATCAAGGGTGGAGTGACGGACTGGATTTCATGTCTTGCTCCGATATTGTCATTGATGATGTGTTTCTGCGTAATTCCGATGATTGTCTTGCTTTCTATACTCACCGTTGGAATTATTATGGAGATTGCCGGAAAGTACGTGTTCAGAATTCTACTCTTTGGGCTGATATTGCGCATCCCATTAATATCGGTACGCATGGCAATACAAAGACGGGAGATGAAGTGCTCGAAGATATGTTATTCAAAAATATCGATATCTTGGAGCATGATGAAGACGACCGCAATTATCAAGGATGTATGACCATCAACGTTGGAGACCATAACTTGGCACGCAACATAACGTTCGAGGATATTCGGGTCGAAAATATTCAGGAAGGGCAACTGTTCCATCTTCGTGTGATGTATAACCAAAAGTATAATACCGGTCCGGGAAGAGGCGTGAAGGATATTGTGTTCCGTAATATCTCTTGTACAGGCAAGTATATCAATCCTTCCTTGATAGAAGGTTATGATAAGAACCGCAAAGTAGAGAATATTCTGTTCGAGAATATCGTATTGAACGGTAAACGGGTGACTACATTGGAAGAGTTGAACGTGGATAAGAAAGATTTTGTAGGAAAAGTGAGAATAAAGTAACTTTTCAACTAAAAGTTTTATTCAATTTTGCTGTCATACCCTCATAGTCTCTTGAATCCCCTTATTCATCGGTGCTTGAGCTATGAGGGTAAGTATGATGGTAGCATGAGGGTAACTTTTGCTCTCATACCCCGTTGGATATTATGTCGGCCTGTAGTATTGTAATGATGGCTCCTTATATTCTTCTTGCAAGCTGTCTTGTTTCTCAAGAGCTTACAGGTGTGAATAGACAGGCTCACAGCAGTGGGCTTTTGGGCTTACATTTGTGGATAGAAGAGCTCACTGCTGTAAGCTTCTCTGTTTGATTAAAGGTTAATAGATGAAGTATGGCAGTAAACAGTGTGGACAATACCGACAAGCAGATTGGCTCTGTCAATCTGAATCCTTTAGGGCAGGGCGGTGACTTTATCGCTTTTCCGGTGGTAGGAGATGTGGGGTATTCCGGTCAAAATGCACTCGGTGCTTTGCTGTCCGAAGGATGGTGGAGCGGAGGAGCAACCTTTACAGGAGATATTTCCGTATTCTCCCGTACGGCTACGTACCTGGTGGACGTACCTCAATTTTTGAGAAGATACCTTCGTTCTATGCGTGATGTACAGCGGGAAGATGGTCGCTTTCCGGACATTGCTCCTTTGGGTGGAGGATTCGGTGGTTTGCTGTGGGGAAGTGCCGGAATCACAGTTCCTTGGGAGTGTTACCTGCAATACGGAGACAAAGTTCTCTTGGCTGAACACTATGACGCCATGAAACGATATATTTCCTATATCCTCGACAAGACCATCGACCCGAAAACAAATATTCTTTTGTAACAACTTGCTTTGGTTTTGAGAGGGGGCAAGACTAAACAGATATTAATAAAATGATAAATTAAAGGCTTCATGAGATCAAGGCTGTTTTAGCTTTGATTTTCACGAAGCCTTTATTATTGTGAATACTGTAATGATTATAATATCATCTGCCGTTCTTTCTCATCATCCACCACAGCCATCATTCCTTCTACCTGTGCAAGAGCCAGCATACGTCCGTGAAAAGAATATCCCGGGTTGTAGCCTTTATCTTCATCTCCCAGCATCATTCGTCCGTGGTCTACACGCATCGGTAATCCCGGATTCTCATTTTCGAAGATACGGATAAGGTCAATCAGATGTCCTCTTCCCGTAAGATGGGAGCTTTCAATGAAGTTTCCACCTTGCATGGCAGCTGTGCTGCGCAGATGTACGAAATGAGTTCTTTTTGCAAATTTCTTAGCCAACTCACGTGTATCGTTATGCTCGCCTGCACTCAAAGAGCCTGCACAGAAAGTCAATCCATTATGAGGATTATTTACGGCATTCAGGAACCATTCAATATCATTTTCATTGGTAACGATACGTGGTAAACCTAATACCTGGAATGGAGGGTCGTCCGGATGTACGCACATATTAACTCCATATTCTTCGCATACAGGCATGATTGCAGATAAGAAATAACGCATATTTTCACGCAAAGCATCCCGGTCTATATCTTTGTACAAAGCAAGTAACCGCTTGAAGATGGAAACCGGATTTTTATCTCCTTCTTTGATATTGCCATTAACAAAACCTTGAGTCTTGACAATGATCGTATCAATCAAAGCGTCTTTTTCTGCTTCTGTGATAACCTTATCTAGCTCGGCAACTTTCTGAAGTTCTTCTTCAGTATAATCCTTTTCAGCTCCTTCACGTTCCAGGATTCGGATGTCGAAATAAGCGAAGCGGATACGGTCGTAATACAGGGAACTGGTACCGTCCGGCCAAGGGTGTTGCAAGTCTGTACGTATCCAGTCAATAACGGGCATGAAGTTGTAACATACTGTCTTTATACCGCATTTGCCCAAATTGGCAAGGCTTATTTTGTAGTTTTCAATTAACTGTTCACGTTCCGCTCCTGCGTATTTGATTGCTTCGCATACAGGAAGACTTTCCACTACCGACCAACGTAAACCATAAGATTCGATGTATGATTTCAAATCGTTAATAGCTTCTACTGTCCATATTTCACCATTCGGTACATCATGCAGGGCAGTGACAATCCCTTCTACCCCTATTTGTCGGAGCATCGGCAAGGTTATCTTATCCTTTTTGCCGAACCATCTCCAAGTCTTTTCCATCATAGTCTTTCTCTTTATAACAGGCTGTTATTTATTGCTTAAACTCCGCTGAATGCACTGAAACCACCATCAATAGGTAACATAGCTCCGGTTACGAAGCTAGCGGCTTCACTACACAGGAAATGCACTGCACCATTCAACTCTTTGATGTCACCGAAACGTTTCATTGGAGTTTTAGCCAATACTTTCTTGCTTCTATCTGTCAATGAACCATCTGGATTGATGAGTACACGACGGTTTTGGTCGCCGATGAAGAAGCCCGGTGCAATAGCGTTTACACGGATACCATCACCGTATTTAAGTGCCATTTCGCTTGCCAGCCATTGAGTGAAATTGGCTACGGCAGTTTTTGCAGCCGAATATCCCGGTACGCGGGTGATAGCGCTGTATGCTGCCATTGAGGATACATTAATGATACATCCTTTGCCTTGTTTTGCCATTACTTTACCGAATATCATAGACGGATAAACCGTTCCGTTCATATTCAGGTTAGTCACTTTTTCCCAGCAGGAGATGTCCATATCATAGAAGTGCTGATCCGGTTCGAGAGTGGCTCCCGGCATATTGCCACCGGCAATGTTCAATAGAATATCGATCTGTCCCCATTTGGCTACGACTTCTTCGGCTACTTTTTCCAGGCTGGCGATGTCAAGTACATTACCGATGATACCGATTACATCGTCACCGTATTGCTTAAGTTCAGCCACACGGTTGTCCAGTTGCTCCTGACGGATGTCAATAGCTACTACTTTTGCTCCCTGCTGTACAAAGTGTTGGGCAATATTTCCACCCAATACACCACCTGCTCCGGTAATAACAGCAACTTTACCGGCAATACTAAATAATTCGTTCATGGTTTCTATCAAATGTTTTTATGAATGATGCAAAAATAGCGGGTTTTTATACATGCTATGATGCGTATTTTTGCAAGATATTTACCTATCTTTGCAAAAGCAGTTTAGAAAAGAGATTTATGAAGAAGATAATGAATGAGAAGTTGACTATTACGACTTCCAATCCCGTCCGTGCCCGCTTTTATGAATATCCGCGTTTCACGTATCCGTGGCATTTTCATAGTGAGTATGAAATTATTTATGTGGAGAAGGGAGAGGGGGATTGTCTGGTAGGTGACAGCATTATCTCCTATTCAAAAGGTGATTTGATTCTTTTCGGTTCCGAACTGCCTCATAGTATGCAAAGTCCACCGGACGGCGGGGGAGAATCTGATAACGAAGAAAAATCCGAACCGAAAGTAAGAGGAGTCAATATTCAGTTTGAGAAAGATTTTATGCATTATTCTATTTCTCAATACTCCCAGTTTATTCCTATCAGGAATTTATTGGAGGATGCTTGCAGAGGAATTAAATTCACAATTATCCGTTCGGGGAAAATCATTAAATTATTGGAACAAATTCCTTCTGCCAAAGGAGCAGATCAAATCATCCTGTTGCTTTCACTTCTACAGATGATGGCTACCAGCAATCATAAGAAATATCTGACTACTTCCCATTATACCCCATCTCCTTCGATTATGCGTAATGAAAGAATGGAAAAGGTGATTGCCTATTTGAATAAACATTATACCGAGTCTATCGGTCTGGATGAAATTGCTTCTTATACAGCGATGAATCCTGCTGCTTTCTGCCGATACTTTAAAGAAAACACAGGAAAGACATTTAAAGAGTATGTACTTGATATGCGTATCGGATATGCTTGTAAACTATTGAATAGTAGTATGATGAATATATCTCAAATCAGTGCTACTTGCGGATTTGAATCACCTGTACATTTTAACCGTATCTTTAAAAGGGTGACAGGAATGACACCTACTTTTTATAGGGAACAGATGGAATAAGCTTTTTCAGGCAATAAACATTTGAGTATAATTTCTTCCTCGTTCGTATATAATTTCGTATATAATTAGGAAAGATGAATAAACATGAACGTAAATAGAATGAAGAAAAGAATTTTGCTTTTGTTGTTGGTGATACCGGCATTGGTAAAAGCGCAAGATGTGATGACAGAAACCCGTCAGGAACTGACGTCTCCTGATGGAGCTTATCGTTTTACCTTTTATCAACGTGCGGTGGGAGAGGATAATGCACAAATGTATTATACCTTGACTTATAAGAATCGTCCGGTGATTGAAGAAAGTAAACTGGGTGTTCTGATTGAAAATCAGTTATTTGAATCGGCGTTGGGTATACCGAATGATACTTGTCATTTTTGGTGTGAGAATCTGAAGTTGACAGAGACTGAACATCAAAAGACGGATGAGAAATGGAAGCCTGTATATGGCGAACGTGCGGAAGTACGTGATTGCTACAATGAGATGACTTTGAAACTCAAGAAGGGAGAAGGAAATGGCAATCAGGACGGTGGTTATGATAAGCGTAAGAATTACTTTATGAATATCATAGTTCGCGCCTATAATGAAGGAGTTGCTTTCCGCTATCATTTTCCGGAAATGACAAACGGGCTTTTCTTGCATATCGTCGGTGAGCAGACTAGCTTCACAATGCCTGAAGGAACGATGGCGTATTATGAACGTTGGGCACAAGGGCCTTATGAACTTCGTCCGTTGGAAGGATGGGGCAAAGAGGAGAGTGAGCGTCCTTTGACCTTGAAACTGCCTGATGGATTATCTGTAGCCTTGTTGGAAGCGGAAATGGTGGATTATGTTCGTGGTAAATTCCGTTTATCGGCAGAGAAACCTTCCACTTTGGAGACAAGCCTGTATAGTAGTGCCGATATTATTTCTCCTTACAGTACTCCGTGGCGTGTAATCATGGTTGGCGAACGTCCGGTCGATTTAATTAATAACAATGATATTGTCTTGAATCTGAATCCGGCTTGCAAACTGGCTGATACTTCTTGGATTAAACCCGGGAAGGTATTCCGTTCGGGTGACTTGAAACAAGATAGAGTAAAAGCAGCCATTGACTTTGCGGCAGAACGTGGTATTCAGTATGTGCACATGGATGCAGGATGGTATGGGCCGGAAATGAAGATGAGTTCGGACGCTACTACCGTTTCTCCGGATAAAGACCTTGATATACCAACTTTGTGCCAGTATGCCGAATCAAAGGGAATCGGACTTATGGTATACGTCAATCAGCGTGCATTGGTGCAGCAATTGGATACTTTATTACCTTTATATAAGAAGTGGGGATTGAAAGGTATCAAGTTCGGTTTTGTACAGATAGGTAATCAGCGTTGGAGTACTTGGCTGCATGATGCAGTTCGTAAATGTGGAGAATATGGTCTGATGGTAGATATTCATGACGAATATCGTCCGACAGGTTTCAGCCGTACTTATCCTAACCTGATGACGCAGGAAGGTATTCGTGGAAATGAAGAAATGCCGGATGCTTTACATAACACGATTCTTCCGTATACACGTTTCCTGGCAGGCGCTGCGGATTATACACTGTGTTATTTTAATGGCAGAGTGAAGAATACGAAAGCGCATCAGTTGGCAATGGCAGCAGTGTATTACAGTCCTTTGCAGTTTATGTTCTGGTATGACCGGCCTGAATTTTATAAAGGAGAAGAAGAACTGGAATTCTGGAAAGCAATTCCAACCGTTTGGGATGATAGCCGTGCCCTGGATGGTGAAATCGGAGAATATATCGTTCAAGCACGTCGTTCGGGAAATGACTGGTTTGTAGGAGCAATGACGAATACGGAAGCCCGCACAATTACATTGACTACGGATTTTCTGGAACCAGGTAAGAAGTATATGCTTCACCTGTACGAAGATGATGACAAGCTGAATACACGAACGAAAGTACGCAGTACTCACAAGAAGATAAAAGCCGGAGATAAGCTTGTTTTGAAGCTAAAAGCAAGTGGCGGAGCTGCATTGCATTTTATTCCGCTTAAGTAGGCAAGTTTATGTTTCATTTGCTATAATTAATCAACCACTTCACCATTTCCGGGTCGTAATGAGAGAAGAAGAGAGTTTTCTCATTCATTGAGTGGAAAGGTTATTCAAGGAATTAAAGAACTAATTCCTTGAATAACCTTTCTAAAGTATTATCTAAATCTGTAGAGAATCCCGGATGAGGACGGGACACTTGAATACAGGAGCTTTTTACCGCAGTCAGCCACCGGAAGCGGTCCGGAATATCCATATTGGCAATAACTCCTCCTTCTTTATTTCCCTGACAAATCTTGTCAAATACTTTCAGACCTCCTATCAGACAGTTGATGTCCAATTCGGAAGAGAACAGTTTCAATTTGTTTTCATCTATTGTATAAAGAGATTTGAGATATTTGCACCGTTTGGAAAACAGTACAATACCTACATTAATAAATTCCTCACGTTCTACTTTAGGAACGAAACGGATAACTGCGTATTCATATAAGTGCCTTTCTTGCATTTTGCGCTTCATTTACAAATATTTCGGAATGCTTGATCCTTTCTTCTAAAAATTGAATATAAACATCTCTCAAGTCTTGCGGAGTTTCCTGTCCTTCCGTCCAGTTCAGCCAGTCGTCAGGGACGGCATTGACTATCTCCCGTATCTTGTCATCGGTAAGTAGTTGTTTGAATGTTGCGTCTACTTCTTCCAGCTGATCGGCAAACGGCAATAGTACATGATCTTTTATTTGTACGAACGGACTAAGTGCGTGTTTCTGCCAATTCGTCCACGAATGATGGAAATAAAGAGAAGCTCCATGATCGATTAACCACAATTCTTTATGCCACATCAGCATATTCGTATTCTTGATTGTACGGTCTACATTGGTCAATAACGCATCCAGCCACACAATTTGCGAAGCAGTTTTACCGTCCACCTTATGCACAACAGGGTCGAACGTCAATGAACCGGACAGGAAATGCAGACCCATGTTCAACCCACGGCTCCATTGCAGTAAATCCTGTATTTCTTCGTCCGCTTCTGTCCGTCCGAAAGCCTCATCCAGATTCAAAAATATAATCTCCGGAACTCTGAATCCCAGTGTACGGGCTATTTCTCCCCCTATCAATTCGGCAATAAGGGCTTTAGTCCCATGTCCTGCTCCTCTGAATTTTACGACATATTTAAATTCATCATCCGCCTCAGCCAAAGCCGGCAATGACCCTCCTTCCCGCAAGGGAAGAATATATCTTGTTACATTTGCTGTACGTAAATCCATATCACTCCTTTCTTAAATTGAGAATAAAGATACAACGTTTTTATGGAATAGTCAGTGAAAGGCTTCCTATAATAATAGTTTTTTTATATTTTTCGGTTGAGTATACTTTCTTCCTGCTACGTATTATATAAAACAATGATAAATGAATTAAACATGAAACTACTTCGATTTTTGGTGTTTGGAATAATGTCCGTTATTCTGTTACCTAGCATTATAGCAACCGAATGGCAGTGGTCTGTACAACTACCAAGTATTATTTCCAACGAAACGAACGATCATCCGCAAGCATTCTTGTGGATACCTTCCGATTGTACTCAAGTGAAAGCTGTGATAATAGGCAATCATAATATGACAGAGGAAACTTTGTTTGAAAATTCTCTATTTCGTGAAAGATTATCAGAAACGGGTATAGCACTGATATGGATTACTCCTGGATGGGATCAAAGATGGGATATAACTACCGGATGCCAGGAAGCTTTTGAAAAGATGATGGAGGATTTTGCGAATGTCAGTGGCTATAGTGAATTGAAAAATGCGCCTATTGTCCCTTTAGGACATTCGGCAATGGCTACCTATCCGTGGAACTTCGCAGCCTGGAATCCCGACCGCACACTAGCCATTATCTCTTTGCATGGAGATGCGCCGCGCACTAACCTTACCGGATATGGTCGTGACAATATGGAGTGGGGGAAACGTACGATTGACGGCATCCCTGGATTGATGATTGAAGGCGAATACGAATGGTGGGAAGACCGTGTAAATCCGGCTTTGGCATTCCGTATGATGTATCCTAAAAGTTGCGTCTCTTTCCTTTGCGACACAGGACGAGGACATTTCGATATAGCCGACCGCACCGCTGATTATATTGCGTTGTTCTTAAAGAAAGCACTGGAATATCGTATGCCTGCAACGTATGATTTGAATAAGCCTGTGGAATTGAAGAAACTGAATCCGCAGAATGGCTGGCTTGCCGAAAGGTGGCATCCGAATCAGAAGAAACGTGCAAAAGCTGCTCCTTATAAAGAGTATAAAGGAGACTCGCACGATGCATTCTGGTATTTCGATAAGGAAATGGCTGAAATGACGGAAGAACGCTATCGCCGGGAGAGAGGGAAGAAACCACAATATTTAGGTTTCGTACAAAAGGGGCAATTACTCACATATAATCCCAAATCCCATGTGAAAGTTGCCGCCCGCTTCCTGCCGGAAAAAGACGGATTGACTTTTCATCTGAAAGCTGTATATACGGATAGCTTGCATACTGCAATTTCTGACGAACATTCGCTCACTTCTCCTGAAATAACCCGTATCTGTGGCCCGGTTCAGAAAGTGAACGACACAACCTTTACTGTCCGTTTCTACCGTATGGGGATGTACAATAAGCGTCGTACGGGAGATATTTGCCTTCTAGCCGGTAATGACGGTGACAAGCACTATAAAAGCACAGTTCAGGAACTTAGTTTCCGGATTCCTTATCGCAATACGGAAGGTAAACGCCAGCATATTCTTTTTCCGGGTCTTGACGATGTGAAGAAAGGCACGGAAACTATCTCTTTACATGCAACTTCCGATTGCGGGCTACCCGTATATTACTACGTGAAAGAAGGGCCGGCAGAAATAGAGGGAAACAAGTTGGTATTTACTCGAATTCCCCCACGCAGTAAGTTCCCGTTGAAAGTGACTGTGGTGGCATGGCAATATGGATTGGCAGGAGAAGTACAGACTGCCGAACCGGTAGAACGGAGTTTTTTCATTTATCCATGAAATATTAAATTCGTATTTTTGCATTGAGTAATAGGCGGAGTCTATTCGTATCCAATAATAAATAAGGATATTAAAAATGATTATGAATAAGAAATCTTTAGTTGCAATCGCATTATTGGCAGTATCGGCTATATCGTCGGCTCAATCTGTGTACCCCGGACAGCACCAGGGGAAAATGAAAAAAGAGACAGTGGCTCCTGTTCGGGTAGAAAGTTTTGATTTGAAGGACGTCCGTTTATTACCGAGTCGTTTTCGTGACAATATGTTACGGGATTCTGCATGGATGACTTCCATTGATGTGAATCGTTTGCTGCATAGCTTCCGGACAAATGCCGGAGTCTTTGCCGGTCGTGAAGGCGGTTATATGACAGTGAAAAAACTCGGTGGTTGGGAATCCTTGGACTGTGAACTTCGCGGACATACTACCGGACATCTGCTTTCGGCTTACGCTTTGATGTATGCCGCTACCGGAAGTGAGATTTTCAAGCTGAAAGGGGATAGCCTTGTCAACGGGCTGACCGAAGTTCAGAATGCTTTGAAAGGCGGATATTTAAGTGCTTTTCCCGAAGAACTGATAAACCGTAATATCCGTGGAAAGAGTGTTTGGGCACCTTGGTACACCTTGCATAAGCTTTATTCCGGTCTGATAGACCAATATCTGTATGCGGATAATCAGCAGGCTTTGAAAACAGTGACCAAAATGGGCGACTGGGCTTATAACAAACTGAAACCACTTAGTGAAGAAACCCGCAAACTCATGATACGCAATGAGTTTGGAGGTGTCAACGAATCATTCTACAATTTGTATGCTATCACAGGAGATGAACGTTACCGTTGGTTGGCCGAATATTTCTACCATAATGATGTAATTGACCCGTTGAAAGAACTTCGGGACGATTTGGGAACCAAACATACGAATACGTTTATCCCGAAAGTCATAGCCGAAGCGCGTAACTATGAACTGACAGAGAATGAGACCAGCAAAAAGCTCTCGGAATTCTTCTGGCATACCATGATTGACCACCATACTTTTGCTCCGGGATGCAGTAGTGATAAGGAGCATTTTTTCGACCCGAAGAAATTTTCTAAACACTTGACCGGCTATACCGGAGAAACCTGCTGTACTTATAATATGTTGAAACTTAGTCGTCATCTTTTCTGTTGGACGGGCGATTCATCTATTGCCGATTATTATGAAAGGGCACTATATAATCATATCCTGGGACAGCAAGATCCGGAAACAGGAATGGTTACTTATTTCTTACCCTTACTTTCGGGCTCACATAAACTGTATAGTACCAAAGAGAACTCTTTTTGGTGTTGTGTCGGCAGTGGATTTGAAAATCATGCTAAATATGGAGAAGCTATCTACTACCACAACAACCAGGGAATCTACGTAAATCTGTTTATTCCTTCCCAAGTCACTTGGAAAGAAAAAGGGTTAACCCTTCTCCAGGAAACGGAATTTCCGAAAGAGGAAACGACCCGGTTTACTATTCGTGCCGAGAAACCGGTTCGTACTACTGTTTATCTAAGATATCCTTCATGGAGTAAAAAAGCGGAAGTTCTTGTGAACGGTAAAAAAGTAGCAGTAAAACAAAAGCCGGGTTCTTACATCGCTATCACCCGTGACTGGAAAGATAATGACCGTATCTCGGCTACTTACCCGATGCAGATTGCATTGGAAGCCACTCCCGATAATCCGAATAAGGTAGCTTTATTGTATGGCCCGTTAGTGCTTGCCGGAGAACGGGGTACGGAAGGTATGCAGGCTCCCGCACCTTTCTCTAATCCAGCTCTTTATAATGATTATTATACTTATAATTTCCATGTACCTGCCGATTTGCGTACCTCATTGAAAGTAGATATGAAACATCCGGAACGTACTTTGCAGCGTACAGGAAAAGAACTGAAATTTACAACAGAACAAGGAGATGTGATTCGTCCGCTTTATGATTTGCATCATCAGCGTTATGTGGTATATTGGGATTTGCAGTCGAAATAGAAAAATTTAAGAACGAATTACACGAATTACGCGGTTTTATAATTATAATTGCATCAAATATAATTGCATCAAACAACAGCGTAGTTCGTGTAATTTGTGTTTAATACGAAGTTAATAGATAACGAAAATGAAGGGAAGATTATTAATCATAATTTTTATAAGTATCTGTTTTATTGCAGGTTCCTGCAATGTATCATCCGTACAAGGGAGTCGTTATAACTTCTCTTCATTAGATTCTGTTATTCAAGGCTGGGTGAGTAAAGAGTACTATCCAGGTGCTTCTATCTGTGTAGTAAAGAATGATTCTGTCATTTTTCAGAAGAACTATGGTAGCTATACTCCTGATACAAAAGTATACGTAGCCTCTGCCGGAAAATGGGTGGCGGCTGCTGTTATCGGAGCGGTTGTGGATAGTACCAGTTTGGACTGGGATGACCCTGTGGAAAAGTGGTTGCCGGAATTTAAGGGAGATGCCAAAGGAAAAATCCTTTTGCGACAATTGTTATCTCATACTTCCGGAGTGCGTCCCTATCTTCCTGAACCGCGTGTAGATAATTACAATCATCTGGATTCCGCCATTATTGAGATATTGCCGTTAGATACGGTTTTTACTCCGGGAAGCCGGTTCCAATATGGAGGACTTGCCATGCAGATTGCCGGAAGAATGGCGGAAGTGGCAATGGGAAAGGAGTTTGAAACTCTCTTTCAAGAACTAATAGCACAGCCATTAGAAATGAAGAATTCTCATTTTACTCCGATAAATACTGATGGCGGACATGCCCCGATGTTAGGTGGTGGTCTGTGTACTACCTTGAACGATTATATTCATTTCCTGTCTATGATTTATCACGAAGGAATATATCATGATAAGCGGATACTGACAACCGAGACTGTAAAGGAAATGCAGGCCGACCAAGTGAAAAATGCTGTTGTTTCTCCCGGAGAATATACGGAAAAAGCATTGGGGCAGTCTCATAATGGCATTTACGGATTAGGTGAGTGGCGTGAACTGGTCGATAAAAAGACAGGGGAAGCCTATCAAATCAGTTCTCCGGGCTGGTCTGGCGCTTACCCGTGGATCAATAAACGGGAGAATGTTTATGGCTTCTTTATTGCTCATGTAGTCGGTGCTTCCAGCAAAGAAGATGGTTTCTCGTCTTTTTATGGTAGTTCTGTCATTTCGAGGACAGTTTCAGAGATTGTAAAGTAGTCATAATTAAATAAACCAAATACCATGAAACAAACTATTATTGCTGTTATCTGTTTTTTGTGTGTTTCTTCATTATATATACAAGCACAAAAAATAAATCATCCTTCATTACTGTATACTCCACAACGCATACAGCAAGTGAAACAGCGTATGCAGCATGAACCTAAATTGCAGGAAGCATGGGGAGATATTAAGAAAACAGCAGATGAAGCTTTGCAAAAGAAAGATTTTAATCGATTAGACTATTTGTCGTTAGCTTATTTGATGACTGATAATAAGGAGTATGCAGACGCAATCAAAGAAATCCTCTTGAAAGCTGTGGAAGCCGAATCATGGGGAGATGTGGAAATGATGGCACGTATTCCTGCATGGCGTTCACAACTGGGTATGGCTCATAAGAGTTTTCTTTCCGCAGTGGGGTATGATGCTGCATACAATGTCATGTCTTCTTCAGAAAGAAAAAAGATAGCCGAAGGATTGAAACGGTTAGCCGTAGAACCGGCATTGGGAGACTGGTTGTTGGAACCGACCCGTATTCACTCATTGAATTCGATGGGACATAATTGGTGGACCTCCTGTGTTTGTCAGGGTGGAATATTGGCTTTGAGTCTTCAAAATGAACTTCCTGAAGTTAAAGAATGGGTGGAGCAACTTCACGAATCACTTCCTGAATGGTTTGATTTTGCCGGTGATGTATTGCAACAGAAAGCAAAGAGTTTTGATGAGGCCGGTGGAATGTATGAAAGTCTGAATTACGCCAACTTTGGTATTCAGGAAGCTTTGTTGTTTAGGATAGCTTGGATAAATACTCATCCCGGACAGAATCCGGGTGATATTCCTCAATTGGCAAAATTGCCGAGTTACTTCTCACAAGTCTGCTATCCGCGTACAGGTATGCTGCATAGTTTGAATTTTGGAGATAGCCATAAAAATGTATCGGCAGAATCCAGCATGATGTTATTGTATGCATTGGGGGTGAAAGATCCAACTATTTTGTGGTATATAGCCCAGGTGGAACAAGGACAACATCGTGATGGCTTTTTCCTGAATCGTCCCATGGGCTTCCTTTACACTCCTGATTTGAGTAAGGCGCCCGCTGTCCCTCAACTGCCGACTTCTCAATTATTTGCCGATTTTGGTTGGGCTACGATGCGTGATTCGTGGGAAAAGGATGCTACGATGCTGGCTGTAAAAAGCGGTCATACATGGAATCATTCTCACGCAGATGCCAATTCATTTATTGTCTTTCATAAAGGGGTAGATATTATTAAAGATGCGGGAAACTGCTGGTATCCTAATCCTGCTTATCGGAATTATTTCTTTCAAAGTCAAGCGCATAATGTAGTATTGTTTAATGGAGAGGGACAACCTCGTGAGCAGCAGTACGGCGGTTCTACTTTGAGAGGATATTTGCATCATCTTCTGGATGCGGGAAATGTGAAGTATGTTATGGCTAATGGAACAGGTCCTGTATCTAATAATTTCAGTCGTAATTTCCGTCATTTCCTTTGGATGGATAATGTTATTTATATGATTGATGATTTGAAAACACATAAAATAGGGCAATTTGAATGGTTATGGCATACGAACGGGACATATAAAAAGTCGGGAGTTGACGTGAATGTGACGAATGGTAACTCATCGGTTGTGATTCGTCCGTTATATCCTCGTTTGCTGGCTAAATCCGATTTTGTGCATGACTACCCGGAAGATTTGTATTGGGAAGAAATAGAAGCTCCCACTGAAGATTTGAAAGGCACTGAAACCTATTATTCATTTCATTTGCCGGCAGAAGTCAATCGTGTAAAAGGGCTGACAGCTATTATATTAAAGGAGACTCCCAATGAGAAAGACTTGCCACAAATGGAACGGCGGGAAGGACAAGATTGGATTGGACTTCGTATCCGTCATAAAGGGAAAGTGACCGATCTTTATATTAATCAATTAGCGGACGGCAGGCTAATGCACAGCAACTCATGGATTATGCCGGATGGTTGGATGACAGATGCTTATATGTTTGCTGTCTCTTATCCCGAAGGTACTGAAGCTGCTGACGCAAAAGATTTCTTTATCTGTCATGGCAGTGCATTGAGACGCGATAAGGAGACTTATTTTTCTTCTCTTTCCAAATTATTTGTAATTCAGAAAGAAGAAGGTAAAAAGTTGAACCTTTGGATAGACGGGCAACCGAAGATCCATGCAACGTTCAGAAGTGAGAAGAAACCGACAACTGTTATTGTGAATGGTAATAACTTCCCTGTTGTTTACAAAAACGCTCATGTGAAAGTGAAATATCAATAAATCTTCAATAGCATTGAGTAAATAATTTCTCCCCTTCGTATTTGTTTATCACATATAACAGATACGAAGGGGAGACTTTTTTTATAAGAAGGAATGTGCTCTTTTGGAGATTTTTATGTATGTTTGTCACATGTTTAATATGAAAGGAAGCGGTTGTAAGTGAAGAACACGATTAAATATCTGATTCTTTTAATAATGTGTTTGGCTTGCGGTGTAAATCTGCAAGCCCAGAATTATACATTTCGTAATGTAGTCATGTCCGATGGACTGTCCGGGCTATTGGTGAACGCCATTTATAAAGACTCGGAAGGTTTTGTCTGGCTAGGAACAGATAATTGTCTCGATCGTTTTGATGGTGTGAAAGTTCGACATTATGAATTTCGAGGCGTGGATTCCGGAAGGAAGAAACGGGTGAACTGCATCACGGAAACAGCCGACAATCAGCTTTGGGTGGGAAACGGTATCGGACTTTGGCGTCTGAATCGTGCAAACGGACAGCTGGAGAGAATTGTTCCCGAAAAGATAGATTTTGCTGTAAATACCTTACTTCCGGATGGAGATATTCTCTATATCGGTACGGAGAAAGGATTGTTCATCCAAAAGGACGGGCAATTGCTCCAAGTATTGACCGACCGGAATATGCTGGCTGCCTGTAATCGAATTATGGACCTCTGTCTGAATGAAGATAAAAGTGCGTTATGGCTGGCTACAGTGCAAGGTTTATTCTCTTATTCATTGAAAGATGGTAAGATTGATTCCTGGCATTTTCAGGAGAATGTTCCCGAAGCCGATTACTTCCGCTGCCTGACTCGTATTGGAGAAACCCTTTATCTAGGTACAATGAGCCAGGGAGTAGTTCGTTTCGATATAAACAAAAAGAGCTTTTCGCATACGGTGTCTTTAGGCTGTGATGTCATTTCCGACATATCCAGTGATGGAAAGGAGACAATATACATTGCAACAGATGGTAATGGCGTTCATTTCCTTTCGCATAAAGCCCAACAAGTGACCCGTCGTTTTTGTCACGATGTAAGTGATAAAGAAGGTATTCGCAGTAATTCCATTTATTCACTATTGGTGGATGACAGAGGTGCTGTTTGGGTGGGGCACTTCCAGGCAGGTTTGGATTACTCACTTTATCAGAATGGTCTTTTCCGAACTTATGCTTATCCTCCTCTGTTTAACTCTGCCAATCTTTCCATTCGTTCTTTTGTCAACAGAGGACACGAAAAAGTCATCGGTTCACGTGACGGTTTGTATTATATAAATGAAGCTACCGGAGTCGTAAAGAGTTTTGTGAAACCTGTTTTGACTTCAGATTTGATATTGACAATCTGCTTTTATGAAGGCGAATATTATATCGGTACGTATGGCGGAGGTATGATGGTGTTGAATCCGGAGACGTTATCTCTAAAATATTTTGCCCAGGGAGGAGATACAGAGCTGTTTCAGAAAGGACATATCTTTTGTGTGCGACCGGATGAAAAAGGAAATCTCTGGATAGGCACTTCACAGGGACTGTTCTGTTATAATAGACAGGCAAAACAGATCAAACACTTTACCAGCGCCAATTCCCAATTGCCGGAAGGTAACGTTTATGAAGTTAGTTTTGACTCTACCGGCAAAGGATGGATTGCCACGGAAACCGGTATGTGTATATATGATCCTGCTTCTCAAAGTTTACGATCTAATGTGTTCCCTGAAGGATTTGTGCATAGGGATAAGGTGCGCACCATTTATGAAGATGCCGGACACAACCTTTATTTTATTCGTGAAAAGGGGAGTCTGTTTACCTCTACTTTAACGATGGATCGTTTTCGGAACCGTTCCGTCTTTTCTACGCTTCCGGACAATTCGCTGATGTCGATCGTGGAAGATAACCAAGGTTGGTTGTGGGTGGCTTGCAATGATGGATTGTTACGCATAAAGGAAGAAGGAGAAGAGTATGATGCCTTCACTTTCAATGATGGAGTACCGGGACCCACTTTTACGAATGGGGCTGCTTATAAAGATGAAAAAGGACTATTGTGGTTTGGTAACACCAAAGGACTAATTTATGTTGATCCGAAACGTGTGGACGAAGTGCGTGGCAAGGTTCGTCCGATTGTATTTACCGATATACTGGCTAATGGCGTACCTTTTACCAGTTCCTCTTTGAAATACAACCAGAATAATTTGACTTTCTGTTTCACAGATTTTGCCTATGGTCTGCCATCTGCCTTACTATATGAATATCGATTGGAGGGAGTGGACAAGGACTGGAAACTATTGGCTGCACAGAACGAAGTTTCTTATTACGGACTTTCTTCTGGAACTTATACTTTCCGTGTACGTCTTCCGGGAAATGAGCAATCCGAAGCTAGCTGTCAAGTAACAGTACGCCCTATGATACCTTGGTGGGGATGGGCACTTTCCGTTTTATTAATCGTAGGAATTATAGCCTTTATACGGTATTATGTTTGGAAACGTATGCGTCGTTTGCTTGCTTCTTCTGCTTTGTCGATTTCGACATCAACGGAGGAGGAAATACAACAGAGAGAACAAACTGTAGAACAGCCAGAAGTAATTTCAGAGCAACAATCTTACGTTGTTGAAGAGAAATATAAGACCAATAGACTGACCGAAGAGGAGTGTAAAGAACTTCATAAGAAACTGGTGGCTTATGTAGAGAAAGAAAAGCCATATATCAATCCCGACTTAAAAATGGGTGACTTGGCTTCTGCATTGGATACTTCTTCACATTCATTATCGTATCTTTTGAACCAGTATCTTAATCAGTCTTACTATGACTTCATCAATGAATACCGTGTTACCCAATTCAAAAAGATGGTATCGGATAGCCAATATTCCCGCTATACTTTGACTGCACTGGCAGAACTTTGTGGTTTTAGTTCGCGTGCTTCTTTCTTCCGTTCATTTAAAAAGAGTACGGGAGTTACTCCGAATGAATACATCCGTAGTATAGGCGGAACAGCCAAAGAAGAGTAACTTTTCGACTTATTATCTCTGAAATCTATTTTGCACCCATATTCCCTTCACCCTTCACTTCTCTCTGTTCATCGGGGATAGAGGGTGAAGGTTCTCGATTCACTGAGTGACTTTCTTCTTTTCACTTGTTTCTTTCCATTATCTATTAATAGATAAGTTCTTCTTCTCCCTATATAAACTTCTTTTGGTCCTATTGCAAAGTTGTTTTTTATAGGACGTAATCTATAATTGCAAGCTTTCATTTATAGTTTACCAATCGGTAAGATCGTGAAATGGTGAGATTGAAAAGGAGAGAAAGGTAAGGGCAAACAGGTGTAAGTGGAGCGAAAATGCGTAAATTTTAGTGTATGGAGTCTCATTTTATAAAGTGATACTCTATTTGATGTGAGTGTAAATTATTGGTAATGAGAAGTATATGTTTGAATAAGTCTAACTAGATTCGTTGAGATTGATCCGCTTTATTTTGCGACCGTTATATCCGAAATCCCTTCTATATTTGCATCGTGATTAAAACTGAAAAAGATAGTATTATGGAAACAATAGCTAACACTTACGACGACATTATCACCCGTTCTTATGAAGAATATTATCAGGTGATTCTTGCCTATATTACTTATCGTATCACTCATCGCTACGAAGCGGAGGATCTAACCCAAGA
>ERZ791887.423-NODE-423-length-43213-cov-4.539344_pt1 | contig 43213 bp, 42 predicted proteins | sample MGYA00510157_ERZ791887 | MGnify/ENA primary metagenome ERZ791887 (study PRJEB30046, sample SAMN00792112) | human gut metagenome | study: EMG produced TPA metagenomics assembly of the A metagenome-wide association study of gut microbiota in type 2... | reverse complement strand
GGAAGTTACATCCGAACCGTGTATCACATGGTAAGCCATACTCCTAAGCGGAAGGTCGCGCGTTCAAATCGCGCCGGGGATGCCATCAAATACCGAATTTATGCGGATTTTTCCGAAAAATTCGGTATTTTTTATTATGAACGGTGAGGTTCGCTATGAAACCGGAATTTTACATTGTAATGGATCCCTGGAAAACCGAGTACGCCACAGGGGAATTGCCGGATAACGTCGTGTATGACTTCGACAGAATGGAGCGGTGTCCTTTGTGCGGAGCGCCGGTTTCCGGCGGCTACTGGCCGCGGCCACGGGAGGTGGCGCTTACGAACCGCAGAGTGCCGGACTTTTTGTATTCCTACAGCTATGAGCCCTTTCTGATTTCAGAACGGGCGTTGGCGGTGATTCGGCAGGCAGGACTCACCGGCATCCAGGATGTGCAGGAAATTGAGCACGTCCGCTTCCAGCGGAAAGGAAAAAAGGAAGTTCCCATTCCGAAATACTACTATCTCGAATTGGTGCGGAGCAAAATGACAATCAATCACGAAAAATCGGTGATTGCCTACGGGAAATGCCGGGAGGGAGACCCTTATTCCAGAGCTTGCCCCCTGTGCCATCCGGTGCCGGGAACCTATGATTTCCTGCGGCATCTGGAATTTCATACAGAGCAGTATGAAGGCTACGATATTTTCTTCACCTATGAGATGGGCGGACTGGCACTCCTTTCCCAGCGGTTTGTGGATGTCTGCCGGGAAAACGGGCTGACAAATCTGCATTTCCGCCCCGCGGCAAAGTTTCTGGAAAAGGAAGCCAGATACTTTTTGGATGGGATTGAAGACGATGAGGTTGGGGAATGACCTGGTTCTAAGACAGAATCACGACCGTTCCTCTCCCCTTTTGCTCTGCAATTTTAATGCCAATTATACCCCCCAGGGTGTGCTGCTGTCAATGACGGAAACGAGAATTCCCGCGAAGAAGGGTTTGACCGCCGGAGAAAACGTGGTATAATAGGGGCATCTGACAAAAAGGAGCGATATTCCATGAACTATGAAGCAAGACGGCAAGCCATGTTCAGCCAGATGGAGGACAACTCCCTGCTGATTCTCTACTCCGGCGAGGCTCCCCACCGCAGCGCCGATGCCTACTATCTTTTTGAAGAAAACAAGAATTTCTTCTATCTCACCGGTCTGCGCCGGGAGAACATGATTCTCCTCATGAAAAAGGCAGGGGAAAGCTGCACTTCTATGCTGTTCATCGAGCAGGCAGACCCCAGCGCCGAGCGCTGGACAGGCAAGATGGTCACCGTCCCCGAAGCCAAGGAGATTTCCGGCATTGAGGACGTGCGGTTTATTGACCGGTTTGAGCCGCTGCTGCAATATATGCTCACCGGCGGCGATTTTAAAGTGTGCTATTTTGACTGCCACCGCAACCGGCTGAGTGACCTGCCCGACTACAACCTGGTGAAAGCACAGCAGTTCCAGAAGGATTTCCCCGGCATCACCGTGCGAAACATCTGGCGGACGGTGGCATCACTGCGGATGCAGAAGGACAGCGATGAGGTTGCAAAAATCTCCCAGGCCATTGAGGTGACAAGGCAGGGGCTGGAAGCGGTGATGTCCACCCTGACCCCCGGCATGAAGGAATATCAGGCACAGGCAAACTACGAGCACGTGCTGTACTACCAGGGCACGGAGGGTCCCTCCTTCCCCACCATTGCCGGAAGCGGCAAAAACGGCTGTATGCTCCACTATGAAACCAACCGGGACACCTGCGCCGACGGGAGCCTGCTGCTGCTGGATTTAGGCTGCCGGGTGGACGGCTACTGCTCTGACATCACCAGAACCTATCCGGTCAACGGTAAATTCACCGACCGCCAGCGTGCTGTTTATGAGGTGGTACTCCGTGCCAACAAGGAAGTCGCCGCCCAGGCAAAACCGGGCATGACTACCCGAGAGCTGAACGACATTTGCCGGAAGGTGCTGGCGCAAGGCTGCATGGAGCTTGGGCTGATTACCAAGGAGAGCGGCCTGGACAAATATTATATGCACGGCGTTTCCCATCACCTGGGCATTGACGTGCATGATGTGACCGCCGATGGCGTAAAGCTGATGCCCGGCAGCGTTATCAGTGACGAGCCCGGCCTGTATATCGACGAGTGGGAAATCGGCATTCGGATTGAGGACGACCTGCTGATTACGGAGGATGGCTGCAAGGTGCTCTCCGCCTCCATCATCAAAGAAGCGGGCGAAATCGAAGCCTTTATGGCAGCACACAAATAAAAATAGCGATAAAACGCCGCGGCATTCCGAAAACCGGAGTGCCGCGGCATTGTTTATGGAGGAATTACAGCAGGTCTTTGACCAGGGACAGGGCATCCTCGTCTGCAACCAGGGTGAAGTCGGGGTGCAGCTGCAAAATGGAGCCGGGAGCCTGGGGACGGATGGGTCCGAAGAAGCAATCCTTGACAGCCTGAGCCTTTGCCTTGCCGTTGACCACCAGCAGGACGCGCTTTGCCTTCATGATGCCGCCAATACCCATGGTGTAGGCATACTTGGGCACTTCGTCCCGATTGGCAAAGAAGCGGGCGTTGGCATCGATGGTGGCATCGGTGAGCTTCACCTTATTGGTGTTCTTCACGAAAGCATCCGCCGGCTCGTTGAAGCCCACATGACCGTTGGGTCCCAGACCCAGCAGCTGAAGGTCAGCGCCGCCAAAGGAATCGATAACGGCATCATAGCGGGCGCACTCCCCCTCTGCATCGGGGTTCATGCCGTTGGGGATGTTGCAGTTGGCCTGGTCGATGTTCACATGGTCAAAGAGATTATCCCGCATGAAATAGGCGTAGCTCTGGTCGTGGTCCTTGGTCAGACCCACATACTCGTCCAGGTTGACGGTTTTCACCTGGGAGAAGTCCAGGTCGCCGCTCTCATACTTGGCAATCAGCTCCTTGTAGGTACCCACAGGGCTGCTGCCGGTTGCCAGGCCCAGAACACAGTCGGGCTTCAGCTGAATCTGGGCAGCAATGATGTTGGCGGCCTTGCGGCTGACATCCTGGTAATCCTTTGCGCGAATCAGTCTCATAATGTTTCTCCTTCAAAAATATTTTGTGTTTCTTCATGCAACCTGTTTAGATGTATCCAGGCGTATTATATCATCCTTTATCCATTTTGTACAGTCCCATTTCCGCAATGCGGTTTTCTTCTGGCCTTGTTTTTTAATCAAATATTGGAGCTGTATTTATAGCCAGAAATAGGATAGGATAGGCGCAACCAAAAAGAAGGGAGACATCTCCATGGAAAAGAAAAATACCACCAAAAAAATCGTTCTCACCGCCATGCTGGCAGCCCTGACCGTTGCCGGCTCCGCCATTCGGGTGACCATGCCCATCAGCATTGGAGGCAATACCTCCTTCCATCTGGGCAACATTCTGTGCGCCCTGTCTGGCCTCTTGCTGGGTCCCTGGTACGGCGCGCTGGCAGCGGGCCTTGGCTCTGCGCTGTATGACTGCCTGAACCCGCTGTACATTGCGGAGTGCTGGATTACCTTTCTGACGAAGGGTGCATACGGCCTTGTGGCAGGTCTGCTGTTCTGGAATGTGTTCAAGGCAAATGCGGCTGAGAAAAACGTCTATGGCAAGGCCGCCATTGCCAGCGCCGCCGGTGCCGTGACCTACGCCGTGCTGTATCTGCTCAAGTCCTACCTCAAGGGCATTTGGGTCGGCGGTTTAACCCACAGTGCCGCTCTGGTGAGCCTGGCGGCGAAGCTGCCTGCCACCGTTTTTAACGGTGCGGTTGCCATTATTTTTGCTCCCGTTTTGTATACTGCCATTCGAGCCGCTCTGAAAAAGAACCATTTGGAGGTATAATCCCCTCCGCCGAAAAGAACGCCACCAGCTTGATTTCGCTGTGTGGCGTTCTTTTATGATTTATACGATTTGCTTTGTGCGATATTCCCGGTATAGAATGGGAATCAGGATAAGGGTAAGCAAGCCATACAGCGGGATGCATAAATCTGCCACCCGGAATACCTTACCAAAAACCGTAACCAAATCAAAGGTGCTAAGATGCTGGTAAAATTCAAGCAGCGTTGACGGCATAAAACTGGCAAACGTGCTTAGTGCGTCCACCGTCCCCTGTAGAATAACGGGAATAAAAATCACAATAAACGGCATCGACACCGCAACTGCCGCAGACTTCGTTTTTGCGGAAATCAGCATGGTCAGGATACCCAAAAACAGATTGCCGATGTAGCCGCAGGAAACGGCAAGAACCCAGGCCTGCCGCATGGTGATGTTATAAAGGGATTTCCACAGACGCACCTGGATCACCGTGTTTCCTCCACCAAAGCCCAGATAGGTCAGGGTAAAGAGGCTGTAGACAAGGATGCCCGCCCAATAAAGGAGCGTAATTAACAATAATCCTGCCTTGATTTTTGCAGAGGTTCCCTTTGTTCTGCCATAGGTCGTTGAAAAATAAATGGCATCCGCTTTCCACTTGAATTCGCCTGAAAAGATTCCAGACAGCGCAAAGCTGAGAATCAGGATGCCCAGCATGGGAATGAGAGTTCCCTTTTCTAAAAGCTGATACCATCCATCGTGGTATTCCATGTAAAACGGAGTCTGAAGCGATTCATACTGGCTGATGATGTAATCCTTTTCCTGCTGGGTAAAGGTGCTTTCGCCAACATCGCTTTTATCGTTCAGCCACTCCCGCACCAGCTTCACCCGGTTGGAATAAAAGGTATGCTCATCGATTGCAGTAATTCCGTCCGCCGTGTAATAATCATAGCGCCGGAAGCCGGGAGAATAAGAGCGGTTAATCAGCTCCCGGATGGGGTCAAAGCCCTGCTTCCAGCCGAAGGCAATGTTGTTTTGATGGGTATCGTTCGACTGGGCTTCGGGGGTGGCATTGATTCTTGCATTTTCCTGCACCGCCCGTGTCAGCATATCCTGATTGAGCCAGCCAGTCCATTCCGCCCTTGCCGCCTGCATTTTCTTTACGGCGGCGGGGCCAGTTTCATGGCTTCCCTGCTCATTGACCCACTCGGAACCCACGTTCAGCTCTCCGGCAGCGGCCAGCCAGCAGGACAGAACCACAACAGCCGCATACAGCACCAGCGTGACCTTGCCGCCAAAGGAGCCAAAAATCTTTTTCAGTTCATACCGTACCATCACTGTCACCTGCACTTTCTCCGAAATAATGAAGGAATACATCTTCCAAGGTTGCCGCCGTCTCCACGGCACCGATAGCAGGGCACTCCGCAGACAAAACGCGAAGGGTCGCACCGGCAGGCGTGGTTTTGAGATTGGAAACCCGGTAGGCCGCCAGATAGCGGTCAACCTGTTCCCTGGGCACGGAAAACAGCCAAACCCGCTCCGGCATAGAAGCAATCACTTCCTCCGCTGTGCCGGACAGGGTGATGCGGCCATCCTTCATCAGCAGGATTTCGCTGGCGATATACTCAATATCCGACACGATATGGGTGGACAGCAGCACAATCCGGTCTTCGGAAAGCTCGCTGATTAAGTTGCGAAAGCGAATGCGCTCGTTGGGGTCAAGTCCGGCGGTTGGCTCGTCCAGAATCAGGATTTTCGGATCGTTGAGCATTGCCTGAGCGATGCCCACCCGGCGTTTCATGCCGCCGGACAGGGTTTTCATTTTCTTATGTCCGGCCTGGCTTAGCCCCACCTGCTTTAACAGCCGCAGTGCCCGCTGCTTTGCTGCGGCAGGGCGGATACCCTTGATGGATGCAATATACATGAGGTAGTCATAGATGGAAAAATCCGGGTAGTAGCCAAAATCCTGAGGAAGATACCCTAACAGCTTCCGGTAGGCACTGTCCATCCGAAACACATCCTGCCCATCCCACCGGATTTCTCCGCCGGTGGGATGGATAAGCGTTGTGAGCATTCGCATTAAGGTGGTCTTTCCTGCGCCATTGACCCCCAAAAGGCCATAGACACCGCTGTGCATGGTAAAAGTGACTTGGTCAACAGCCCGGAAAGAGCCAAAGTCCTTTGTTAAATCTGAAATTGTTAATTCCATGACGGTTTCGCCTCCAAAAATGTAATAATATTTTGCTGACCTCGGCGGACGGTATACCCCAGGTATGCGGCAGATGATGCCAGAAGCGCCATCCACATGGGGACGGAAATGGTATCATAAATCGCCTCATGCAGTACCACCAGCACCCACAGTCCCGTCCAGATGGCACAAAGCAGAATGGAAAGCGCCTCGGAGCTGTTGCGGCCTCCATACAGGCATCGGAAACAGATGCAGCAGGTGACATTGAATGGCAGTAAAAACTGCGTCAGTAACTCAAAGACGGTTATTTTGGTGAGCAGGGATGCACCCAGAAAAAAGGCGGTAAGCAGGAGCAGATCCATTCCGGCAAACAGCGTCAGCCGCGCCGCATATATCTGACGGAGGGTAAAAAACGTGGTTTTCTCCACCTCCATGGCATCGCAATTTCTGTTTTTCCAAAACTCCGGCAATATCAGGGTTGCAAAAAGAGGCGCAGCAATGCCCAGGGTACGGCGAACGAGATAATCGCTTTCCAAGGCATGAAGCATCAGGCACACACCCAGAAGCAGAAGTGCCTGCACCATCCACCAGCATTTGCGGATATAGCGGCTCTGCTGATATAAAAATTCTGCGGATGATATGCTCTGTGCAGCCTCCCCCGCCGCAAAAGCAGCCTTGGAAGCCGCAATGGTTTTCTGGATTGCGTCCTCACCGGCAGAAATCTCCACCGGAATGCGATATTTCATGGCATTTCCTCCGTTCCTAAGTAAACAGCCAGCAATTCCTTTGCCCGTTTGATTCGGTATTTGACCAAGGGCAAGCCGATTCCAAGAATTTTTGCAATTTCCTTTTGCTTCACCTCCTGAAAAAAGAACAGAATGGTCACTTCCTGCAACTCCGGCGGGAGCTTTGCCAGCGCCTCACGGACATCCAGCCGCAGATTCACCGGCTCCATTTCCTCTACCGGAGATTCCGGCAGTTCCTCCTCCGGCAATTCCCCCGGCTTCCGGTAGGAATCCCGGCAGAGATTTGCCGCAATCACATACAGGTAATTCTGTACCTTTCCGTAATGCTGATAGACACTGAGGGTGGAGAAGAAGCGGACAAATACCTCTTGCACAGCATCCTCCGCATCCGCTTGATTCTTGATGTGGAAATGGCAATACCGCAAAAGAACCGGATAGTATTTCCGCACAAAGGCTTCGATTGCATCATCGTCCCCGTTTTTCATGCGGCAAATCAGCAAGAAGTCGCTGTCCATGGACTTCCCCCCCTTCTCTTTGTATTTTAAAAGGCCTTTCATTTGGATTAACGGTTCAGTGATGAAAAAAGATAGTCCCCCATCTTCTTTTTATGAAAGAACACCAAGAAAAAACGACATGACCAAGGCCATGTCGTTCAAAGATTCCCACTTTTACATCACCGTCATCATGTTATAGAGCTTCATCAGGCGGAAATCCTCTTTGGTCAGCTTGAGCTGCTGCACCAGGGCTTCATCCTCTGCCAGACGTTTCTTGGAAAACAGCATTTTGATGGCAACCGGCATCATCGGGCGGGCGGACAGGCCGGTGAACAGCCCCCACTTGGTATCGGAATTGACATAATTGGCCATAATCTGGCCATTTGCCTTCTCCATGGGGGAATTCTGATTGGTCATAATGACATTGGTGATGGAATCGAAGTGCTCCATATAGCCCCAATAGGTGGTTTCGCAGTTCTGGTAGCTCTTATAATCCTGAAAATTGACATACATCATGATTTTATAGCGGTTGTCCTCGGATTGCAGCAGCACATCGAAAACACAGCGCATGATGGAATTGAATCGCCCATCGTAATAATAGGCGTAGAACTGGGACACGCCATTAAAAAAGGCGGGCTTGGCGCTGTTTGCCTGGATGGTAACCCGGTCGGGGGTGCAGTAGAGCAGCTGCTCCACATGGATGCCCAGGGCGCGGGCAATCTCATAAATGGTTTCGATATCCAGGACAATCTCTCCGTTTTCATACTTGGAGAGGGTGGATTTATTCTTGCAAACGATTTCCGCCAGCTCGTCCAGGGTCATGTGGCGGGACTTGCGGAAGTTACGGATGCGGTGACCGATTTCGCGGCTGATTTCTCCCATGAGGCTGCCTCCTGTTTCCTTAAAATCAACTTTTCGCTCAGATTATTTCTTTTTCCGGGCTTTACAACCGCAGTATACCATGTTTAAACCGAAAAGTCTATTGTAAAGAAATAAATTCATTTATAAATTTCTTTTCAGGAAACATCATGCTGTTTGAAACAATTCAAAAATTCGATTAAGATAGGGGCACTTAACCACTGAAAGGATGATTCCCATGAAACGCAGTCTTACCGCGAAGGAAACCGTGACCATCACCAGTATGCTCTTTGGTATGTTCTTTGGTGCAGGAAATTTGATTTTCCCGGCAAAAATGGGCGTAGATGCAGGCAGCAATCTATTGTCTGGATTTCTGGGGGTATTCATCACCGCCGTGGGCATTCCCATGCTGGCGGTTGTTGCACTGGGACTGAGCCGCTGCGAGGGCGTGGTGCCGCTGGCAAACAAGGTGGGCAAAAAATACAGCATCTTCTTTTGCAGCCTGCTGTATCTGACCATTGGGCCGCTGTTTGCCATTCCCCGGTGCGCCAGCACTTCTTTCTCCGTGGGTGCAGTCGGTCTGCTGGGCGCAGGACACCATGGACTTTACCTGGCAATTTTCTCCTTCCTGTTTTTTGCCATTGTGCTGCTGTTCTCCCTGAAGCCCGGCGGAATTATGACCTGGATTGGAAAAATCCTCAACCCGGTTTTTCTGGTGTTTCTGTTCGCCCTGGTGATTGCAGCCCTGCTCCATCCCATTGACCGGGTCTCTGCGGTGGCACCGGCTCAGGCTTATGCCACCGGTGGCAGCGCCTTCTTCTCCGGCTTCCTGGAGGGCTACAACACCCTGGATGCTCTGGCAGGTCTGGCCTTTGGCATCGTGGTCATCAATGTGGTGCGCAGCACCGGCATTCGTCAGCCGGAGGATGTTGCGAAGAACACCGCCAAAGCAGGTATTTTCAGCTGCCTGTTTATGGGTGTTATTTACTTCTTCATCACCCTTATCTGCACCCAGAGCGCATCGCTGTGCGCAAACTGTGCCAACGGCGGCGAGGTGCTGGGCACCATTGCAACCTACTATTTCCACTCCGTCGGCTCCTACCTCACCGCTGCCATTGTGACCTTCGCCTGCCTGAAAACCGCCATCGGACTGGTCACCAGCTGCAGCGAGGCCTTCGTGCAGATGTTCCCCAAGGGTCCGAAGTATCCGGCATGGGCAGTCATCTTCTGCATTGCCGCCTTTGGCATTGCCAACTTCGGACTTTCCACCATTGTGGCGTGGTGCGTGCCGGTGCTGATGTTTGTGTATCCCCTTGCCATCACACTGATTCTGCTGGCGCTGACGGAAAAATGGTTTGGCGGCAGCAAGCAGGTGTATGTTTGCACCACCGCCTTTACCCTGGTGGCAGCCAGCTTTGATTTCCTTGGAACGCTTGCGGGAATGCTGCCCCAGAGCAGCTTCCTGGCTGCCGTGAAAGCCATTGGCACCCAATACATCCCGCTATACAGCTTGGGCATGGGCTGGATTGTTCCGGCGCTGACAGGCTTTGCCGTGGGCATGATGCTCCGCATCGCAAAGAACGCAAAGGTCGCCGTGGCATAAGAAATTTCGCCTAACATATGAAAATCCCACAGGATAAGCCTTGTGCCTCCTGTGGGATTGTTGTATTCAAAAGAAAATCATTTTTCCTTATTCCAGGGCGCGGATGTCCAGGTGATAGTCAATTTCACCGGCTTCGGAATCCTCAATGACAATGTGGTACACCAAATCCAGGAATCCACCCGCTGGGGTGAGGTCGCAGAAGATGCGGGTTGCCGTCACCGTAATCATCAGTGTCCCAAACTCCATCTTATACAGGGAATCGTGGGACACGCCCTCCTGAAACACCATGGTACTGGACAGCTTGCCGGTGCGGGACAGGGTGACCTTTTCCGGTTCCACCCGAAAGGTGGTGGTCACGCCCAAAAGGCCGGTGAGTTCACTTTCCTCATAGGTAATGTCCCAGCCGCCGTCCCGGAACTCCATGGTTCCCTCGGTGTCCAGGCGGATAACCTCCGGCTCCTGCCCCACATAGGACTGCCGCCCCTCAATGGCGAGCATCACCGGGGTTTTCATTGAGCATCCTCCATGGCAAGGCGCAGCAACTCATCAATCAGCTGGGCATAGGGAATGCCGCTGGCTGCAAAAAGCTTGGGGTACATGGAAATAGAGGTGAAACCAGGAATCGTGTTAATTTCATTGAAAACCACCTGTCCCTCCTCGGTGACGAAAAAGTCCACCCGACTAAGGCCGCGGCAGCCAACCGCCTGATAAACCCGAACAGCCATATCCCGCACCTGCTCGGAGGTCTGCTCACTGATGCGGGCAGGGATATAGGCAACAGAGGTATCGGTGATATATTTTGCCTCGTAATCATAGAACTCCGCGCCGGAATCAATCTCGCCACAAACGGAGGCCACAGGGCTGTCGTTGCCCATGACAGCAACCTCCACTTCCCTGCCCCGGATAAATTCTTCCACCAGCACCTTTTTATCGTACACAGCGGCACTCAGTAAGCCCTGGGTCAGCGCATCCCTGTCAGCGGCTTTGGAAACGCCCACAGAGGAGCCGGTTCCGGCAGGCTTGACGAACATGGGATAGGCAAAGCGGGCTTCCAGACGGGCAACGATAGAATCCATATGGCAGTCCAGCTCGCTGCGGTTGACCAGCTCCCAGGCGGCCTGGGGAACGCCCGCCCGATCGGCAACCAATTTTGTCAATGTTTTATCCATTGCAACGGCGGAGGCGGAGACATGAGGCCCCACATAGGGAATCCCCGCCAGCTGCAAAAGCCCCTGGATGGTGCCGTCCTCGCCGTTTTCGCCGTGGAGAACAGGGAAAACCACATCAATGCGTTCCCGCACCACGCAGTCGCCCTCGAAGCTCAGAAGCCCCTGGCCGTGAACAGGGGAAATCGCAGCGCGACGGTTGCCGGGGTAGTCCTTCCACTCACCGGAGGGCAGAAGGGAATTATCCTTTCCCGTGTAGAGCACCCAATCCCCTTCCCGGGTAATGCCCACAGGGAAGACGTTGTAGCGATCATGGTCGATGTTGTTGAGCACCGACTCCGCACTGCGCAGAGACACCTCATGCTCGGGGCTGACACCGCCGAACAGAACGCAAACACTTAACTTTTTCAAAAAAAGAACCTCTTTTCTTAATCCTTCAGCAGGGCTTCTCCGGCACGGAAAATATCGCCTGCCCCAATGGTGAGCACCAGGTCACCGGGCTGCACATGGCTACGGAGATACGCCGTTACATCCGGCAAAGTCGGGCAATAGACTGCACCGGGAATCTCCTTCGCCAGATCCAGGGAAGAAATGCCAAAATCATTGCGCTCCCGGGCAGCATAAATCTCCGCCAGCACCAGCACATCCACCTTGGAAAGCTCCCGCACGAAGTCCGGGAACAGCGCCTTGGTTCTGGAATAGGTGTGGGGCTGGAAGGCAACCACCAGCCGCTTTGCACCCATGGTACGGGCGGTTTCGATGGTGGCGCGGAGTTCATCGGGATGGTGGGCATAGTCATCATACACTTCCGCCCCGTTAAACGTGCCCTTGTGCTCCATGCGGCGGCCTGCCCCATGGAACGATGCCACGCCGCGGGTGACAGCCTCGCCGGGGATGCCCAGCATCCAGGAGGCAGCGGCGGCAGCCAGCGTATTGAGGGCATTATGCCGCCCCATCACGCCCATATCCACATGGCAGTAAACTGCTCCGTTGATGGACACATCGAAATGCTGCCAATCAGAAGAGATATTCTCTGCCCGCACCTGGTTCTTCTCCCCCAGGCCGAAGCTCAGATGCTTGATGCCCTTCATGGCCTCCACGGTATGGGGGTCATCGCCATTGGACACCACGCCGAAGGTGGCCATTTCGGCAAACTTATGAAAGGACTTTTGAATGTCCGCCAAATCCTTGAAGTAGTCCAGGTGGTCTGCTTCCACATTCAGCACCACAGCCAACGTGGGGAAGAAATTCAGAAAGGAATCGCAATACTCACAGCTTTCCAGCACAATGGTATCGCCGTGACCCACCCGGTGGCCCGCATGGAGCAGCGGCAGGTAGCCGCCAATCATCACGGTAGGATCCATATCGGCCTCCATGAGAATATGGGTCATCATAGAGGTAGTAGTCGTTTTGCCGTGAGTGCCGGAGATGCAGATGGCATTTTTATAGGACTTCATAATCTCGCCCCAGGCCTGTGCCCGCTCGAATACCGGAATACCGGCGCTGCGAGCAGCGGCAATCTCAGGGTTGTCGTTATGAGCAGCAGCTGTGCGGATGACACAGTCAGCGCCCCGGATATTTTCTGCCCGGTGACCAATGTCCACATGGATGCCTTTTTCAATCAGCTCATCCGTGGACAGGGACGCGCTCATATCAGAGCCGGAAACCTCCAGCCCCATCCCCTTGAGCACCAGTCCCAGGGGGCGCATGGAAACGCCGCCGATGCCAATGAGATGCACCCGCTTGCCCGGAATGAGATACTCGGAAATATCACAAGTTTTCATAAAAAATAACTCCCTTGTCAGAGAACATAACCATACGATTTTGCATTATACATCATACGGTGGAATGAAACAACCACAAAATGTAACCTTTTCTGAAAAAGTCGGCGTTTTCCCAATTTTTGACAGAAATAGCCCGCTGTGAAGCAATCGTTCACAGCGGGTTTGTGGAAAGCATTGGCAGCTCCCTCTATTTTTTCAGCCGGGTGCGCAGACAATTCAGCACCTTAAAGGGATAATACAGATGGTGGGTCATCAGAAAGAACAGGATGTCATCTTTTCTGGTGGCAGAAACGTAATACGCTTTTTCCTCCCGGAGACTGCACAGCAGTGCCTTTTCCTGGGCACGATACTTTTTCCCGGGGCAGGAAGATAGGTTGTTCAGCAAGCACAGCTCTGCCTTCAGCTTCATATTCCGGGCAGCCGCTTCCATCTGGGGATACTGGCGCAGGACAAGCTGCCGCTTCATATCTGCCACCTTGGGAATGTCAAAATACTTTTCCGAAAAGGCAGCACGGGAGGCGCTGGTGGCATTGGGGCGATAAAAATATACGACCCGGTTGATTCCCGCAAAGCAGGGCTGCTTGCACAGCAGACGGAACACAAAGAGGCTGTCCTCATTGACCCGGATTCCCTCTTGAAACCGGGTGTCTCCAATTATCTCACGGGTATACAGCTTTGCCCAGACGGAATAGGTCAGCGGATGGTCTTCCAGTGACTTTTGAAGCGCCTGTGTCCCCTTCCAAACCACATCCCCTGCCTCGGGATAGGGTATCGGCGCACCCATATCATACCACGCCGCCACAATGTCGGCACCGGTGCGCTGCTGGGCTTCGATAAGCGCCTCCAGCCCGTTCTCTTTCAGCTCGTCATCCCCATCCACAAAGAGGAGCATTGCCCCGCTGGCTGCCTCAATGCCTGCATTTCTGGCAGAGGACACACCGCCGTTTTGCTTATGAATGGGCTTGATACGGTTGTCCGCAGCAGCCAGTCTCCGGCAAATATCCCAGGTGCTGTCGGTGCTTCCGTCATCCACCAGGAGGATTTCAAAATCCCGGAAGTTCTGCCCCAGGATGGATTTCACGCAATCTTCCAAATATACTTCTCCATTATACACCGGGATAATGATGCTGATTTTTGGCTGCGCCATGGCGTTTCCCCACTTTCTTCCGTTCTCTTTTTGTATTATAGCATATCAGGATGAATAATCAACTGCATTTCCGGCAGCAAAAAGCCGCCGCTGCGCCTCCACAATAGGAAGCCCAGCGGCAGCTGCGATGTGATTACGGTCTGTCAGCGCATATGCTCGCCGTTCACCTGAATATCTCTGCAATTCTCATCAAAATAGAAGAAGTCGTCATCACTTTCTCCAATGTCATGGAGGTCACAGTCCACGATCTGCGCCCGTTCACAGCCCCGAAGCTGAACGCCGCCCATGCTGCACTGGTAAATCTCACATTGGTGCACCGTCAGGTCATTGGCATAGAATGCCTCCACGCCAACGGTGCCGCAGCCAAAGAGCTTGCAGCCCTCGAGAAGCGCATTGCGGCAGTATTCCAGCTGTACCACGCCGCCGGAGCAGACACCGGGCCCCTCGTTGTGACCAACCTTCACGCCGCGCAGGGTCAGATTGTCCACGCCGTAGAAATACAGCACATTGGCATAGCGAGGATCTGTGACAATGGAGGTGGTGTCGGCGCTCTCTGCCTCAATGGTCAGATTGCTGATGCCGCGAATCAGCAGCTGGTAGCCGTCCACATAGGTGTTCTCCCAGCTGTAGCAGCTGCCGCCCAGGCCGCCGTAATTAGAGGCGGCAGTGAGATTATATTCCCCCGGCTCCAGGAAAATGGTGGTATCGCTCCCCAGCGCTGCCAAAAATTCATCCACGGTGGAGACGTGAATCTTGCCGTCCTCCCCTACCTCGGGCTTGGGCAAATCCTCATACACCGTAGGCTCCCAGGTGACCGCCCGCATCTTCATGGACTCGATGTCGGCAGCGCTCAGCTCCGTACCATCGGGTGCAACGGGCATCTTGCCTTCGCTGATTTTTCCGGTAATGGAGACGCGGCAGCTATCCAGGGTCACGGGAATGCTGGTGCTGGAGAAAAGCGTTGCCGTGAAATTATCGTGGATGTCCAGGCCGCCCAGGTACACGCCCACGCTGTCAGATGCGAACAGGGCTGCAAATTCACCGCCGTTATTGCGGCAGATTTCCGAATTGATGATGGCCACATTCCGGGAGCTGTGGATGGCGAAGCCCTCCATGACAACCTCGCAGTCCCGGAATTTGCTGTTTTCAAACAGCACGTTTTCGCTGCCGGTTACTTCGATGCAGCCATAGCTGCACTCATAGATTTCGGAACCGTCCACATGGACACCCTTGCAGCTGTATAGCTGCACGCCCATGGTGCCGCAGCCATAGAGGCGGCAATTCTGGATTTCCACATTGCGGGAGCTGTCGAAGTACAGCACGCCGCCGGTGCAGTAGCCCTGCTCCCGGGTGTGCCCCACCACCAGATTGGAGAGCGTCACGCCGTCCACGTTGTCAAAGCGCAGGACGTTGGCGTATCGGGGTTCGGTGGAGATGGTCACGGCGTTGGGGTCGCCGCCGACAATGGAGAGGTTTTCCACATCGGTGATAACCAGCTCATAGCCGTCATAGCCGCCCTCCCAATGGTAATAGGCGCTGTTGCTGCGGGAATAGCCCGTCGCTTTGGTCAGGTTATATTCGCCGGTGGCCAGGACGATTTCCGTATTGGGGGCGATGGCATCCAGTAATTCATCCACAGTGAAAACTTCGACCCGGGTCTGTTCCGGTGCGGTTTCCTCTGCGGCGGCCATACCGCACAGCCCAAGAGCCGCCAGCAGGCACAGCACCAGGAGGACGCTTTTTTTGAAAACAGGGTGTTTCATCATTTCCATCCTTTCCGTCTTTTTGATTCTACCAATACCATAGCACAGGCGGTTTTTTCTGTCAACGAACATGGGAATATCTTACAGGAATCTTAATGTTTGGGTGGGCGGCAGCGCCGTCGGACAACGCGCTGCGCGGCGAATGAAGGAATGTCCTGTGCGGGCGCACGAAAATGCAAAGGAGGGCGGAAAATCCGTCCTCCTTTGGCTTATTCCCAGGGGAAGGGCTTCCCTTTCAGGACGCTCTCCCGCAGATAACAAAACGTGGGCTTTTCTCCCTCATCCCGGAGCATGGTCAGGATGTAGGTCAGCTGGTGCAGAGTTTCCGGGTGCATTTCCAGCCGCTCCCGGCTTCTTTCCAGGTATTCCAGTTCAGAGCCGGGATGGTAGTTTTTCCCCTGGTAGGTTTTGCAGGCAGCCCGGCGATCCATCACCATTTCCACCAGGTATTTCCGGGGCATCTCCACCGGCTCATAGCGGCGGGAATGGGGGTTAATATCCGTCCAATACTCATAGTGGTGGCGGTTGCGTCCCTTGTGGTGCATCCACGCCTCGCTATAGCCCTTTTCCTCCCGCTCCTCGGCGTTGGGGCTGCGGGTGCCCTGGTAGTAGCGTGCCCCCCGCCAGAATTCCCTTGCCATCTCCCTGAAGTGCCCCGCCAGAATTCCGTGACGGAATACTTGGACAGGTCATGGGTCAGCCCCTGCCAGTACAGCCCAACCCGGAAGCATCCCTCCAGCACCCGCATATGGTGGGCTGTGATGGTATTAAAATGCTTCACAGGATGCATGGTTTATCCCTCTGAGACCACAATCTCGGACAGCTCCAAACCGGGGTTCCGGCGGCAGGTGAAGTCAATGGCCCAAAAGCTTGTGAATACCAGCAGATTCCGTCCGCGGTAGTCTTCCAGCAGCTCTGCATCGCTGCCCAGGTTCAGGTCACTCAGGTCACCGGGGTACTTGTCAATGAGGCGGATTTCCTCATAGGGCAGCCCCTCCATGCGCAAATCCACGCCGTACTCATTTTTCATCCGGTACTCAAACACGTCAAACTGCAAGGTACCCACCACGCCAACAATGACCTCCTCCATACCGGAATTGGGTACTTTGAAAATCTGAATGGCACCCTCCTGGGCAATCTGTTCCGTTCCCTTGACAAACTGCTTGCGTTTCATGGAGTCCTTGGCGGAAACCCGGGCGAAATGCTCCGGCGCAAACACCGGAATGCCGGAATACTTAAACTTCTTCCCCGGGACGGTAATGGTATCGCCAATGGAGAAAATGCCCGGGTCGAACACACCAATTACGTCACCGGCATATGCCTCCTCCACAATTTCACGCTCGGCAGCCATCAACTGCTGAGGCTGGGACAGACGCATCTTGCGCCCGGTCTGCACATGGTAGTATTCTGCGTCCCGCTGGAATTTGCCGGAACAAATACGCATGAATGCCAGACGATCCCGGTGTGCCTTGTTCATATTGGCCTGAATCTTAAAGACAAAGGCGGAGAAATCCGGGCTGAAGGTGTCAATCTCGCCGCAGTCTGCCACACGGGGCAGCGGGGGCGGAGTCATTTTCAGGAAGGATTCCAGGAATGGTTCAATGCCGAAATTGGTCAGGGCAGAGCCGAAGAATACCGGGCTGAGCTGGCCGTGCTTTACTTCATCAATATCCAGCTCCCGTCCGGCGGACAGCAGCTCCACATCGTCAATCAGCTGCTGATGCTTTGCCTCGCTGTCCAGCAGCTGTGCAACGGAAGGATCATACAGGTCGATTTCGTGCTTGGCGGCCTTATTCTTGCCTGAGATGCCAGAGAAGAACAGCAGCTGGCTTTTTTCCCGGTCATACACGCCCTGGAAATCCTTGCCGGAACCGATGGGCCAGTTCATGGCATAGGTTTCGATGCCCAGCTCCCGTTCCAATTCGTCCAGCAGGTCAAAGGGGTCTTTCGCCTCCCGATCCATCTTGTTGATAAAGGTAAAAATGGGGATATGCCGCATGGCGCAGACCTTAAAGAGCTTCCGGGTCTGGGGCTCCACGCCCTTGGCGCCATCGATGACCATCACGGCAGAGTCGGCGGCCATCAGGGTACGATAGGTATCCTCGGAGAAATCCTGGTGGCCCGGGGTATCCAGGATGTTGATGCAGAAGCCGTTATACTGGAACTGCATCACAGAGGATGTGACGGAGATACCACGCTGCTTTTCAATTTCCATCCAGTCAGAGGTGGCAGCCCGGGAATTTTTCTTGCCCTTGACCACGCCGGCCTGGGCAATGGCACCGCCGTAAAGCAGGAATTTTTCGGTTAAAGTTGTTTTACCGGCGTCGGGGTGAGAAATGATGGCAAAGGTCCGGCGGCGGCTGATTTGAGTTTCCAGTTCAGTCATTGTTGTTCCTCCAAAGCAAAAGTAACGGTATATGGGTTCGTTTACTCCGGAAGAAGGCTATGTGGGAGCAAAACGCATAAAAAAATCCTCCTCAAAGGGAATCAATACAAAACTTATACAATGTTATCATAATTGATGCCCTTTTACAAGAGGTTTCTGGAATTTTCTCACTTTCTCCAAAACCATTCTCTTCACGCCCGGATGCGCAATCAGCAGAGCCGCCCTTTTCGGGGCGGCTCTGCTGGTTCGGATATGATTCTTACTGCTCCTGAAGCTTTGCAAACAAGGGCTTGAGGGCAGGATAGATTTGCTTGAAGTTCTGGTACTGCTTTTCATAGCGGGCAGCAATGGCGGGGTCGGGCAGAACCGTCTCCCGGACGCTGACCAGCGCATCGGCGCAATCCTTGACGCTGGGATACAGCCCGCAGCCCACCATTGCCAGCATGGCTCCGCCATAGCCGGGGCCTTCCTCGGTCTGGGGAATGTCCAGGGGCAGGTTCAGCACGTTGGCAAAAATCTGCCGCCACAGCGGGCTTTTGGCACCGCCGCCGCAAATCTTGGAGCGCTGAATCTGGATGCCCAGGCTCTTGGCAACCTCGAAGCTGTCACGGATGGCGAAGGCCACACCCTCCAGCACCGCCTGAACCATATCGGAGCGGGTGGTATCCATGCTCATGCCCAGGAAGGTGGCACGGGCATTGGTATCGTTGATGGGGCTGCGCTCGCCCATCAGATAGGGCAGGAAGTAAACCCGGTTGCTGCCCAGCTTTTCCGGGGTGATGTCCTTCTGCTCCCCGGGATAATCCTTGGTTTTCAGAATCTCGTCGCACAGCCATTTGTTGCAGCTGGCAGCGGAGAGCATACAGCCCATCAGATGATAGCGGCCATCGGCATGGGCGAAGGCGTGCAGACCGTTGGTCTCGTCCACGCCGAACTTTTCGGAGGAAATAAACACCGTGCCGGAGGTACCCAGGCTGATGTTGCAGGCCCCGTCCCCCACCGTACCGGTACCCACTGCGGCTGCCGCATTGTCGCCGGCACCGCCCACTACCTTGGCAGTTTTGGGCAGGCCAATATCCGCCGTCACATTGCCGATGACCTCGTAGCTCTCAAACAGCTTGGGCATCTGGCTCATGGTCACGCCGCAGATGTCCAGCATCTCCTTGGACCAGCACTTATGCTCCACGTCCAGCAGCAGCATACCGGAGGCATCGGAATAATCACAGGCGTGAACGCCGGTGAGCTTGTAGTTGATGAAGTCCTTGGGCAGCATAATCTTGCAAATGCGCTTAAAATTCTCCGGCTCGTTTTTCTGCACCCACAGCAGCTTGGGCGCGGTGAATCCGGCAAAGGCAATGTTTGCCGTCAGCTGGGACAGCTTCTTCTTGCCAATGACATCGTTGAGATATGCAACCTCCTGATAGGTGCGGCCATCATTCCACAGGATAGCAGGGCGGATTACCTGGTCATTTTCATCCAGGATAACCAGGCCGTGCATCTGACCGCCGCAGCCAATGCCAGCCACATCGGCGGCAGAAATATTCTTCGTCAGCTCCTTCAGGCCGTCCTGCACCGCAGTCCACCAGTCCTCGGGGTTCTGCTCCGACCAGCCGGGATGGGGAAAATACAGCGGATACTCCCGGGAAACGGTGCTGCAAATCTTGCCGGTGCTGTCCACCAGCAAGAGCTTCACTGCGGATGTGCCCAGGTCAATACCGATAAAATACTGCATGGAAATGCCTCCTTCAAATTGGCGCAGCGGCAGCGCCGCACCTTCAGATGATACTTAGAGTGTAATACAGACCTGTGCTTCCCGCAAGCCCCTCCTGCTGCTTTTTACTAGACAAAGTAGCTTTTTTCATTTTTTCAGCGTTTCAACCATTTTTCGCGGCAACGGTTTGTGCAACAATACTTTTCCGACAGCGGGGTGATAAAACCGCAAGGCACAGCGTTCATGGACAGCCCTATGTTGCGGAACGGCGCAGCTCGGCAATGATGGCTTTGCTCTGTTCGTCGGTATAAAACTGCTCCAAAGAATGGATGCTATGGTGAATGACTGCATTTTCCGGCTTTTTCAGGGAAAGCTTATACTGCTCGGGGGTCATGCCAAACTGGCTTTTGAATGCAGCGGAAAAATAGCGGTAGTCCGAAAAGCCAGAGGCCATGCTCACAGCGGTGAGCTTTTCCTCCCCACCGGAAATGAGCTTACAGGCGCAGTTGACCCGGACGGAATTGACATATTCCTGGAAGCTCTGGTTCAGTGTCCCCTTAATAAAATGGGACAGATAGCTCATGGAAAAGCCCTCCGCCTCCGCAAAATCCGACAGGCGAATTTTGTGCATATAATTTTCGTCCACAAACCGGATGAGGGAAGTGAGGCGCTTGTTCCGCTTTTCCTGGCTGATTCGCTCCTCCCGGGTGATAGTTCGGACAGGGATGGCGCTGAGGATTTCGCGGAACACCAGGCAGGCCTTACCCACACAATAGAGCGCGCTGAACTGCTCCCGGCTCAGGTAGCCCTGGGCAATATCCAGCAGAGCGCAACGGATGGGCGCGTTTTGCTCCCCCAGCAGCGGGTTTAAGAGAATGGTTTCCAACACCAGGTCATTTTCCAGGTGCAGCAGCTCCGGGGAGACCTGGAGGCATAAAAAGGTGCAGTTTTCTTCAATTTTGTGAAACTCGTGGGGCTCGTTTGGCTGGAACAGCAGCAGACTCCCCTTTTCTGCCCGGAAGGTTCTGCCGCCTCCGCTGACGGTCAGCGGGTTATCCAGCAGCCATATCAGCTCCCACTCCGCGTGAAAATGGGGAGTGCGGTAGTCCACAGTATCAAAAAAAACCGTCAAGCCGGGAATGCGGCTGTGGCGAATGATTTCCAATTCGTTCATGGGGCAGCACTGCCCCGGCGCGAAAAAGCCGGAGCGCTCCTGTTCGTTTTTTTCTTTATTTTAGCACATCCCCCGGTTCTGTGCAACTAAAAAAGGAAAAGAATGGGTAAACAAGAAAAGATTTCCTGGAATTTTTTGAAAAAAGGTTGAATCCGGGAGAGTTTTCGTGTAAAATATGGGTTTGGAATGTGAAATGTATTTTTGGAGGAAAGACACCATATGCTTCAAATAAAAGACCTGACCTTTGATGTCACCGAAGAAAAGGGTCAAAAACAAATTATCAAGGGACTGAACCTCACCGTAGACGAAGGGAAGTTTGTCGTCATCACCGGTCCCAACGGCAGCGGCAAATCCACCCTGGCGCGGCTCATTGCCGGCATCCAGACCCCCACCAGCGGGCAGATTCTCTTTGACGGACAGGACATCACCGATGCTTCCATCACCGAGCGCGCCAACATGGGCATCAGCTTTGCCTTCCAGCAGCCGGTGCGCTTCAAGGGCATCACGGTGCTGGATTTGCTGCGGCTGGCCGCTAAAAAGCGCCTGAGCGTCGGTGAGGCCTGCGAATATCTCTCCGAAGTCGGCCTGTGCGCCAAGGACTATGTGAACCGGGAGGTCAACGCTTCCCTCTCCGGCGGCGAATTAAAGCGCATTGAGATTGCCACCGTTCTGGCGCGGGGCACGAAGCTGTCCATTTTCGATGAGCCGGAGGCCGGCATTGACCTGTGGAGCTTCCAGAGCCTTATCAAGGTTTTCCGCCATATGCGGGACACCATTCACGGCTCCATCATCATCATTTCCCACCAGGAACGTATCCTAGACATTGCAGACGAAATCATCGTCCTGTCCGATGGCGGCATCAGCGCCCAGGGAACCAAGGAAGAAATCATGCCGGAGCTGATGCGCAGCGCCGACGTGGCAAGAAGCTGCGCAAAAATTACGGAAGGGAGCGTTTAATCCATGGCACTTGACGACATTCAGATGCACATCCTTCAGGAGGTTGCCGACCTGCACACCATTCCGGAGGGAGCATACAACATCCGCTCCAACGGCAGCCTTGCCGGGCGGAACACCACCGCCAACATTGACATTACTTCCAAGCCAGACGGCACCGGCATCGACATTCACATCAAGCCCGGCACCAAGAACGAAAGCGTGCATATTCCGGTGGTAGTCAGCGAAAGCGGCCTGAAGGACGTGGTGTACAACGACTTTTTCATTGGTGAGGGAGCGGACGTGCTGATTGTGGCCGGATGCGGCATTCACAACTGCGGCAATCAGGATTCCCAGCACGATGGCGTTCACCGCTTTTTTGTGGGCAAAAACGCCAAGGTGAAGTATGTGGAAAAGCACTATGGCGAGGGTGACGGCACCGGCAAGCGGATTCTCAATCCCCTGACCGAAGTGACCATGGAGGAAGGCAGCTCCATGGAGATGGAAATGGTGCAGATTAAGGGCGTGGATTCCACCGTCCGCACCACCAAGGCCGTGCTGGCGGCGGATGCCTCCCTGGTTGTCCGGGAGCGGCTGATGACCCACGGAAACCAGACCGCCGAGAGCGTCTACATCACCGAGCTGAACGGCGACGGCAGCCGGGCGGATGTGGTATCCCGCAGCGTTGCCAAGGACAGCTCCTATCAGAAGTTCGATTCCCGCATTGTCGGCAATGCCGCCTGCACCGGTCACACGGAGTGCGATGCCATCATCATGGGCTCTGCCCGGATTCTGGCAGTTCCCCAGCTGGAGGCCAACAATATTGATGCCGCCCTGATTCACGAGGCGGCCATCGGCAAGATTGCCGGGGAGCAGATTATCAAGCTCATGACTCTGGGGCTGACGGAAAGCGAAGCCGAGGAGCAGATTGTCAACGGGTTCCTGAAATAAGTCCACCGCATTTTTGCCCATGACCCACCCCGGGTCATGGGCTTATTCTCGCCCAAAAAGTCCAAAAAGTGATATGGAATCGCAGCATAATAAATTGCTTTTCCCGGCGCACCATGGTAAAATATAGAAAAAGCACCCGCTCGCTGGTGGGCAAGCATACAAGGAGGAAAAACCATGAATCTGAAAAACACCGCTCTGGGCATTGAGCTTGGCTCGACCCGCATCAAGGCAGTTCTCATTGACGAAAACCACATTCCCGTTGCCTCTGGCGCTCACGAATGGGAGAATCAGCTGGCAGACGGCATCTGGACCTACTCCATGGAGGCGGTGACCGCAGGCGTTCAGGACTGCTACGCCGAGCTGAAGCAGGATGTGCTGGAAAAATACGGCATCACTCTGACGGAGGTTGGAGCAATCGGTATCTCCGGCATGATGCACGGTTATCTCCCCTTTGACAAGGACGGCAACCAGCTGGCAGCGTTTCGCACCTGGCGCAACACCATCACCGGCGAGGCTGCCGCCAAGCTCACCCAGGCGCTGAACTTCAACATTCCCCAGCGGTGGAGCATTGCCCATCTGTATCAGGCCATTTTGAACAAGGAGCCTCATGTGCAGCACATTGCCTCTCTGACCACCCTGGCAGGCTACCTCCACGTCACCCTGACCGGCGAGAAGGTCATGGGCATCGGCGAAGCCTCGGGAATGTTCCCCATTGATTCCGACACACTGGACTACAACCAGGAGATGGTGGAAGCCTTCGATGCTATCAGCGGGATGCCCTGGAAGCTGCGGGACATTCTCCCCAAGGTGCTGTGCGCCGGAGACGATGCCGGTGTACTGACCGAGCGGGGCGCACGGTTTCTGGATCCGGCGGGTGACCTGACCCCCGGCATTCCCATTGCACCCTGCGAGGGTGATGCCGGAACCGGCATGGTTGCCACCAACTCCGTGCGGGAGCGCACCGGCAATGTGTCCGCCGGTACCTCCGACTTTGCCATGATTGTCACTGACCACCCCCTGGGGGTTCACCGGGAGATTGACATGGTCACCACTCCTGCCGGTGCGCCGGTTGCCATGGTTCACTGCAACAACTGCACCTCCGACATCAACGCCTGGGTGAATCTGCTGAGCGAGTTTGCCCAGCTGATTGGCGCTCCCCAGGACAAGGGGACGCTGTTTACCATGCTGTTCCGCAAGGCACTGGAAGGGGATGCCGACTGCGGCGGTCTTGTGAGCTACAACTATTTTTCCGGCGAGGGTGTCACGGATTTGGATGAGGGTCGTCCCCTCTTTGCCCGCACCCCCAATGCCTCTTTCACTCTGGCAAATTTCATGCGCACTCACATTCTCTCGGCACTGGCAACCCTGAAAATCGGGCTGGATATTCTCACCGACGAGGAGCAGGTGCAGGTGGACAAGCTCTACGGTCACGGCGGCTTCTTCAAGACCCCAGAGGTGGGGCAACGGATGCTGTCTGCCGCCATTGGAGCACCGGTTTCCTGCATGGAGACCGCCGGAGAGGGCGGCCCCTATGGCATGGCGCTGCTGGCTGCCTACCGGGTACGCAAGGCACCGGGCGAGACGCTGGCGGACTATCTGGACAGCCGGGTATTTGCTGACGCATCTTCCTCCACCCTGATGGCACAGCCGGAGGACATCGAGGGCTTCAATGCCTTCCTGAATCGCTACAAGGCCACCTTCCCGGCAGAAATCGCCGCTGTGGAGGGACTGCGATAACTCAAAAAACCGGGCTTCGCCGCTTTTTCACGGTGAAGCCCGGTTTTTTTGTAAAAAATTATGTATCCCATTCCAGCCTGGGGACTGCATATGGGAGGCCGTATTCTGTTTGGTAAGTCACCCGATTTCCGACATACTGAAACCGACCGTTCTCCAAAGGACGGACAGTGACCTCATGAGCAAACAGGCAATCCATTTTCAGGTCTGTGGAAAGTGCTTCAACGGTCAGGGTTATTGTCCCGTCTGCATTTTTGGTATAAGCAGTTACTTCCGGTTCAAAGCTGTAATACCAAAGGAACACAAAATCGTCGGTTTCCAGCGTTCTGCATACATAGTAGTCACCACTGGAATGGTACTGTGCAAGACTCCGGAACGTATCCAACGCAATGTTATAATACGGTAAAACAATTTCCTCAAACTCCGCCGCTGGAATGGCATATCCATGTTCTTCATCCAGATAGGAATACCCTTCGCCGGTAAACTCCGTTCCATAGTGAGAAAAATACAGGTTCTCGAACTGGTCATTGAAGCTTAAATTTCCCCAGTTTCCCTCTGACCAGTCAGTCAAAAACAAATTGGCGGCAATGTAGCCCACCGGGAAAATGTAATCTGCGGTCATATCGCACAGCTCCAAATCCGGCGGAGTCAGCCGGATAAGGGAGAAATCGGGATAATGCTTATCATCCGCCGGAAGAATGCGGTAAAAGAAATTATCCTTCTCTGTCAACGCCCAGTCTTTGATGTCATGCATTTCGTAGTACGGCTCTCCTCCGTCCAGCGGATAAATCATGCTGTATAGGAAATTCCCGGAAGCCTCACAGGTGAACAGCTGATACATGAGCTTACCGGATTCTGCAATCTCAATGACCTCCTGCTGAACCTTTTCATGCCGCTGGGCAGCTTCCCAAAAGCTGTGAAACCGTGCTGATGTCACAAGATAGCTGGGGTAACTGCCGTTCGTGTCCATGACATCAAGTCCTGCGTCAATCAGCAGATTTTCGATTGCATCAATACTATCTTGAGACAGTGCGGGTTCCTCCCAGGAAGTGGCAGAAGCCGTCTTTTCCGCCCCATCGTATAGTGAACGATACATCGCCGCAATTTCCCCGCACCGAGCCTCCAGCTGTCCTTGCATGGGGTCAGCGGCGGCAATCGCCCCATCGCCTTCTTCTGCGAGTGTTCCCACTTGCTGAGAATTTTTGCCGCAGGCAGTCAATCCAATGGCTAGAACGCAAAGAAATACGGCAACTCTACGGAATTTCATGTAATTCAACTCCTTTTTGGGCAAACTCCGTCAGGAGTTCCTCCGTGACAGGGATGATACAAAAGCGCTCCCAATCCCCAATCGCAAAATAGGGATATACCCCGATACCGTTTTTGTGAAACAGCACAGACGGGACGGAACCGACATCATACCATTCGTCGCTGGAAAATACATTCTGATTTCCCAATGAAATAATCTCCGAGCAGACGGCAGAAACCGTCTCATCCGGCAAATCCGGGAAGAAAACACGCATTGTATAACCGCACATCTCCTGAAACAGGTGGTAGCCCGATTCGGTATAGCTATGCTCGTCGAAATTGACCGTGATTTCCTGGATGCGGTCGGCATTTGTTGGAACATAAACCGCAACGGTTGGCAACGAATGCACCTGTTCGTCCGGGGTGAAATAGAAATAATTCATCCGGTAGGCGGAATGAATGCCGGAATCCCGGTGATAGCACCGCCATTGAGCGGAGGGGGTGAAAAAATTGCGTCCATAGTCTTTTTTGAAAAGCGCATTATAGCAATCAATGTAATCATCTATCCCAATGCTGAAAACAAATTCACCATTGCGATTTTCCACGACCTCAAAAGATTCGTCATTCGGTTCGGAATATTCTATGCTGTATTCTGTCTCCAACCGGTAAAAATTTTCCGTAGGCAGCACTGTCTCAAGGGAGGGAGTATTTTCATTTTGGACAGACAAGCGGGCGCATCCTGCCAGCAGAATGCCTATGAGTGCACAAGCGGCTGTGATACGAGCACAGTGAATTGCTGAGATTCTCACAGAAGCACACTCCCCCTTCTGCTTCAAAATAATTGATTAAAGCTGGTCCAGGGTTCTGGTGAAGGGTTCCAGGCAGTGATCCAGGAACCAATCCATTTCCTCCCGGTGCATATCCCGGAGCGCTTGCATGGTCATGGCGGCAGCAGAATCAAACTCCGTATTGCCTGCCTTCTGCTCCTCAATGCACTTGAGATAGGCCGAGAGTTTGTCCGCTCCCTTGACAAAAGGCTCCAGCTCCTTGTCATCCTCCAACACCAGATGCTCGTAGCTGGGGCGCAGCTCCGGCGGCAGCATTTCCAGCAGACGGTTGCCCGCAATGTGCTCCACCTGCTTATAGGCATCCTTGATTTCCACATTGTAATACTTGATGGGGGTGGGCATATCGCCGGTGAGAATCTCAGAGGCATCATGGAACAGTGCCGCCACGGCGCAGCGATCCGGCTCCGGGGTGGGCAGATGGAGAATGTCCCGGCGAATCAGCGCCAGGGCGTGCGCCAGCACCGCCACCTGGTGACTGTGTTCCTGAATGTTTTCCGAAAAGGTATTGCGCATCAGTCCCCAACGGGTGATATAGCGCATCCGCCCCATCAGGGCATAAAATTCATTTGCCATTATTTAGCTCCTTCATCATTTCTTCCAGCATGGCGGGCATCTGTGCGGGTGTCTCGCAGAAGCGGCTCTCCCCTGCCGCCTGAATTTCCGCTCTGTCCCGGAAGCCCCACAGGACGCTCAGGCAGGGCACGGCGGCATTGTGTGCCGTCAGCACATCCACCTCGCTGTCGCCCACATAGATACAGCGGTCAACGCCAATGTGCTCCATGGCAATGCGCACCATATCCGGCGACGGCTTGCGGGGGCAGCCGGAATGCTCCCCCTGGGCATAGATGCCGGGGAAATACTGGGCGCACAGCTTCTTGACAGCATCATCCGGCTTGTTGGACACGATGGCCATGGGATATTTTTTCAGGGCGTACAGCGTTTCCATGATGCCGGGATAAGGAGCGGTTTTGATCTGGCAATGCTCCCGATAGTAGCTCTGGAAAGCTGCCAACGGCTCCTGCCAGTCCCGCCCCTGGGGCACAGACAGTTGCAGCAGCCGCCCGGCACCGTTGCCCACGAAGCGGCGTACCTCCTCCCGGCTGTGCCGGGGGTAGCCGAACACCTCCATGGTATGATTGACTGCGTCCATCAAATCATCCAGGGTATTCAGCAGAGTTCCGTCCAAATCAAACAAAATTCCGGTCATTATTGCATTCCTCGATTCTTTAACACGCGAATATCCTCCCCCACAAAAGTCAGGCGGACAAAATTTCCATGGAGCCGGGAGGCAATCTGGGGGGAATAGCGCCGGGCGATTTCATCCACATTCAGGTTGGTGGAAATGACCATGGGTTTATTGTAGAGAATGCGGTCGTTGAGGAGGCCATAGAGGGATGCCGTGACGAACTGGCCGGGCATTTCCGTGCCCAGGTCATCGAGAATCAGCAAATCACAGGTATTATACTTGACAATTTCCTTTTTGGCTTCCTCGCTGCCGCTAAACTTGGCCTGCTCCATTTTGGAAAACAGATGTCCGGCGGTTTCATACACCACGCTGTAGCCCCGGTCAGCCACCGCCCGGGCAATACAGGCAGAGAGAAAGGTCTTGCCCAGCCCCGTACCACCCACAAACAGGAGGTTGCCCGAATTGGCGGAGAAGGTAGTCGCGTATCGGCGGCAGTTCTGAAAATTCCGCTCCATGATGGTGCGGGGGCTGGCACCGTATTTGGTGTCGGTAAAATCAGAATAATAGTCCAGCCGGAACTGAGAGAAGCTCTCCTTGCCGCCAGTAAGGACAGCAAGCTCCTTCTTCTGCTCCTGACGGCACAGCTCCCGCAGGCACTCGCACATATTGGAGCCGATATAGCCCGTGCCGCCGCAGATTTCGCAGATGGGTGTCTCGTCCAGATACCCCTCCTCGAAATTCTCCCGCGCCAGAATTGCCCGCTCCTGCTGTAGCTCCAAATTCTGGATGCGGGCTTTTTCCAGCAGTTCCCGGCCATCGCTGCCCTGCAAAAAAGCCGCCTGGGCGGCCTGCGCCATGGTTCTGCGCAGGAGCATATCAATTTCCTTGATTCTGGGAACCCGGGCATAGGCCTCCGCCAGATGCTGACGGTTTTCGGATTCCCGGTCTTCCTTGGCCTGTGCCAGTCGGTTTCTGGCACGCTGCACCACTTCACTGCTGTATGGCATCTGTTATCCCTCCCGCAGAACGCGCTGGATGGCCTCCATCTCGGCCTCGCCCAACTGACCGGAGGCACCCTTGGGGGGTGCTTTGGTATCGCCGTGATTCACGGCATCCACGGTGGTCAGGCCGGACTTTGCCCAGCGCTGCAAAATCTTATTCATATACGCCCAATTGAGGCCGCCGGTATTCAGGCAAGTGCGCTCATAGGCCATGGCAATCACGCCGTCCTCAAAGCCCACCTCCATCCAGGCCGAAGCATACCGCTCCTCTGCCTGGGTCAGATAGCGCCCATGAATCTGCAAAATATCCATGATGCGCCGCAGCCGGAAGGCGCGGAAATTCTGGTTCTGGATGTAGGCGGAGGCCTCTTCCAGCGTGTCAATGCCGTTTTCCGCCCAATAGTAGGCCTCTTTTTCCACGGTACGCAGGCTGGGGCGGCGCTCGGAACCCCGCTGGCGGGCGCGCTCACAGCAATAGCGCACCAGAAGCTGAATCACATCGGCGGACAGCCCCAGGTAGCGGGTAAAGCCCAGGATGATTTTCAGCTCCTCGGTATTCAGATTTCTGCCCAGCTGGCGCTGGATTTCTTCATACAATCCCCGGAAAGAGGTGTCCCGTTCCACGGCATCCAGCACATCCTCCTCGGAATATGCGGGGCGCTCCCCCAAAAGGATGGTGCTTTTCTTTTTCTCCGGCCACAGACCCAGCTGGCGCAGAGTTGCCGCCGCCACACTCAGGCGGGACTCGCTGATGCGCAGATTGGATTCCGCCTCCCCCGGCGTGTTTCCGCTGGTAATATACAGGTACAGCAACGCGGCATCGGGATTTGCCGCCCCCAACAGCTTGCGCACGCTTGGTTCATCGATTCTTACTTCTTCCGCAATCATTCTGATTTCCTCTTGTTCTATGTAATGCCAATGGGCACACCCATCCATTTTTCGACATTATATCACAGAAAGCAGCAAAGGACAACGTTTTTTTAATAACGATACGGGACTTGTACCCATACGACACTTCCCTAACCCGGAAACGCCCGCTGCGTGGGCTCAGATAAGAGATAAGAGCGAATAATGAATAGACAATCGTGTTGATGACTGTTCCGCGGACGTTTCAGTTATTCACTTTTATCTCTTATCTATTATCTCGTGCAGGCACTTTTGTTTTAAGCTGTGTACTGAATAGTGCGCCCCGGCGGGTGCAAAATTATCGGGTGTGAGGTTTCTTGGGGATGGAAAAGGAAGTAAGAGTGAAAAGTGAATAGTGAATAAGTGTGCGTTGCCGGACATTACTTATTCTCCATTCACTATCACCTATTACTTAAAATGTGCCGGGGCCCACCGCTGTTTCCAGCAGTGGGCCCCGGTAAGGAGAGGGAAATTATTCAACAGTGATGGTGGTGGTCAGATCGCCAACGGAGATGGTGTGCTCGCCGGCTTCCAGGGTCAGGGTGACGGAGATGACCCGGAACTGACCCTCGGCAACGCCGATGAACTTAGTGGCGGCAGTTTCGCCGTCAACCAGAATCTCAGCGTCCAAAGAACCGGCACCGCCATTGTTCTTGGCAACGAAGTTGACCTCGAAGGGAACACCGGCGTCAGCACCGTTGGAAGCAACATATCTGGTGGCCAGATTGCCGCGGCGGTCGGTATACTCCTCGGAGGTGACCTTCTGGGGAACGGTCAGCAAGCTCAGCTCGATGTCAGCGGGAGCGCTGTAGCGGATGCCGTAGGAATCGGTGTACAGCACATCGCCCAGGTTATTGGGCATATCGATGTGGGGATTCTCCTTGGCCAGCATTGCCATGTACAGGCGGACGGCGTTGGTCACGCCGATGTCGTCCTGCAATTCGCCCCAGGACATGGTCTTTGCTTCCACCGTGCCCACCTCAAACAGGGTGGTACCGGCGGGTTCCTTCTCGCCGAACAGCATCTGCATGACAACGGCGGGCTTGACATAGCGGTAGAAGGAACCGACGGAGGATCCGTGGTCGGGGGTGTTGATGTAGGTCAGCTGTGCAAAGGCATTGGCAGCCAGCAGGTCAGCCTCGGTAGGCTCACCGGCGGAGTTGGTAGACTGAATCAGCACGATGAAGGGCTTCTCGGCGGCCTGGGCATCTTCCACCATGTAGGTATAGGCATCATCATAGGCAGTGACCTGGAAGATGCACACATCAGCGTCTTCCATCTTGTCAACCACGATTGCGTAGTCGGCAAAGGCGGGAATGGTGGCATCGGTGATGTTGCCGTTGTTGGACTCAAAGTAAATCTTGATGCCCTTCTTGAGGGGCAGGATGCCGTCGTTCTTCAGCAGGATGGTGGACTCCACCATGACCCGCTCCTCCATCTCGATGATTTCGGGACGGCGGAAGGTATCGATTTCTTCGGTGCTCAGGGGGATGGGCTGCTCTGCTTTGTAGGCATCGGTGCCAATCAGGTTCAGCAGGTTGTTCCAGTCGCGGTACTGGTTGTCAAACAGGCCATAGGCGAACTTGGTTTTCAGCACGCGGCCAACATGAACATCCAGGTCTTCGGGGGTAACCAGACCTTCGTTGACTGCCTGGACGATAACGGCGGGACGGGCGGGCATGAACAGGCCGGCGTAAGCTTCATCGTTCAAGTCAGTGCCGGGCACGCCGCCGGAGCAGGAAATCATATCCACACCGGCGTTGAGAATCAGGGCGTAGCGCTCCACCAGGCTCAGGGTGGAGATGTCGGTGCCGTCCCGGAGAACACCAGTCTGAGTCATCAGGCGGGAGTCACCCAGAGGCCAGTCAAGGCACACAACGCCGTCATAGCCCAGGTCGTTGCGGAGGATGTCATAGGTATCCTTGTCCATGTAGCCCTGGACACCGGGGGTAACGCCAACGTTGTTGTTGGTCATGATGTACTGGGTGCCGGCATCAACGGCGGCCTTCCAGCCAATCATCCAAGAGTCAATCAGGTTGGCAGGAGACTTGGCTGCTACATAGGAGTTACGGCCACCGCGGGCAATGAAGTGTTTGGTGTGGGACTGGAAGCCGTTGTCCTCATAGGCGCGGGTTTCGGCATCGGTCATGGTAGCGATGAACTCGGGGTCGTCACCATACCAGGAACCAATCTCATTGCCATAACCGTGGAAGGTCTGGTGATAGCCGATGGCAACGGATTCCTTGGAATACTCGGAAACCAGGTCATACAGCAGCTCGGGGTCATGGGCAACACCCAGTGCGTAGTGGGGCATATCAATCATGCCGCCCCAGGTATTGTAGGAGCGGTCGCCGGAGAAGGTTGCGGGGATGCCCAGGCGGGTATCTTCGGCGTAGCCCTGTAAGAGATTAAAGGTATCCAGCTGATCCTTGGGCGTACCGGTCAGTGCAGCGATAAAGGTGTTGACGTACAAGTCCTGAATCTGATAGGCGGTAGGCTGGAAGGTCAGACCGTTGTACTCAACCAGGGGTTCACGGGCGTTGAGTGCAGGATGGTCAAGGGAAACGACAGAAGCACTTGCCTTGACACTGGCATCGCTGCCGCCGCCGCCAAATCCGGCAATGTCTGCGTTGAAGTCGGTGACAGTGGAGCCGTTCTGACCGGCGACACAGGCAAACAGCAGGGCACCAGCCTTTTCGTCTAGGGTCATCTGGCTCAGCAGGTCAGCCACACGGGCATCCACATCCTGCCGCCAGTCCTCGTAAACGTCCAGGGTGCCATTCCCATTGAGGTCTTTGAAGTACAGGCCATCAGTTTGAATGAATTTGTCAGCAGAGTGGGCACTCAATGCAATCTGGTCTCCGCTGGCCTCGATATAGAAGAAGCCGGAGTCACTCTGCTTGATTGCGCTGTCAGCTGCAAATGAGGGAACGCACAGGGTACCTGTTAGCATTGCAATGGCTAATAATGATGCGATTTTCTTCTTCATAATTCACCTTTCTCCTTTTCTCAAATAAAAATGTCCTGTCCCGTAAATCTGTGCTTGGGAAAACAGCCTCCTTTCCGTTTTGTGTGGCGCAACGGCCTCTTTTCACGTTTCATTTTAACGGGCTTTATCATTTTTGGGTTATCAAAATTCGGTACAGCCACTTGAAAAAGCAAGCAATTATCTGCCATTCTGTAAAATTTTGCACAAACAGCAGTAAAATATTGCACACATTTCCGTCTTTGTATCATATTTGTACAAGCCATGCGCAAGGCATCCCTTGAAAAATTATACACTTTGCCAGTATCCGTTGAGAGAAGGAAAAAGAGCATAAGAGAATCAATCACAGCGGCAATGTGGGACATCTGCATTGCCGCTGTGATACACAGGCTGGAAAAAGCAGCGAATGTGTGATATAATGAGACTGATAAATCTGAATTTGCGGAGGATGCTATGAGCGATTTTTCAATAAAAGATATGCTTGCAATGCAACAGACCCTACAGGAAAAATACAAGGACAAATGGGAAACGATCTGCCCCGAAGCCGGTAAGCATAAATTGTTGTGGATGCTTGGTGAAGTCGGAGAAGTCATTGACATCATTAAGAAAAACGGGGATAAAAAGACCGTTGAGGATTCAGCCGTGCGACAGCAGCTTGTTGAGGAAATGGCAGATGTGCTCATGTATTACAACGATGTCCTTCTGTGTTATGGAATTCGTGAGCAGGAACTAAAGAAGACATATATCGCCAAGTTTGAAAAGAACATGACTCGCTGGTAAATTCCAGGTTTTCCTACCTATGGCAGCTTTTCAACAGGCTGCCATAGGCGCTTTTCTGGAAATTATCATTTGCAAAAATGAAATTCTATCTTCGCAACAATATTATCAGGAGTATCGTAACGCGATTTATGATCATAAATGGGCGGCGTGGGAGAAAAAGGAGAATGGATAACCGCTGAGAGAAAATCCCTTCCCTCGCCTTCAGGAGAAACAGTATTGGAATCTCTCTTGGAAAATATCAAGACTTCGCAATCTTTTTTCCGTGAACTGTAAGCAAAAACAATATAAAATCCATTATCATGACATGGACGGAGTGTGTCTGCATGGCTTATAATGAACTCATTAAAAACTTTGAAAAAGTCAGAGCCTATATGCGTGAGTTTTATGTATATGGTTTTAAGAGCAGAACGGAATATGATGCCAAGAGCGCACGCTCCTATGATGATGAGCGCCGTAGGTTGGAGAGCTGGTTGGGAAACTATATGCGGTTCACGCAGACACCGGAAGGAAAGAATGTTTTCTTGTCGGTAGATAGCCGCGTAACCCGCAAGAACCCATTCTATAAGGCATGGAAGGCCAAGAGTTTTACGGATGGGGATATCACCCTGCATTTTGCGATTTTTGATATTCTCTATGATCCCGAAACAAAAATGACGCTTACAGAACTGATTGAGGAGATTGATCAGCGGCTGTCATCCGGTATGACCTTTGATGAGTCTACCTTACGAAAGAAGCTCAGGGAGTATACCGAAGAAGGACTCATTCGGATTGAGAAAGATGGACGAAAGGTTCTGTATAGCAGGACTCTGGATACAGACATCTCTTCCTTGCATGATGTGATTGACTTCTTCAGTGAGGTGGCTCCGTGCGGTGTCATTGGCTCATTTCTGCAGGACAGGCAGCCGAAGCATCCTGAGCTGTTTTCCTTTAAGCACCACTACATAACGCAGGCAATGGATAGTGATGTAATGGCCACACTGTTTGAAGCGATTCACGGTCATCGCTACATCACCGTTGACAATTACGGCAAACATTCAAATGAAGTCAGAACAGTTCGCTTAGTCCCGCTCAAGCTCTACATAAGCGCTCAAAATGGAAGGCAAAATCTTTTGGCCTTTCATGAAAAAGCCAATCGCTTGAATTCCTATCGCTTGGACTATATGTCCAACATCAGGATTGAAGATGAGATTTGCGAAAAGTTCAATGCGCTGCGCGCCGCGCTCCGCAAGGCTGAAGCCCATATGTGGGGCGTGAACTGCAAATGGAATATCAGGCACGTGGAGCACGTGGAGTTTGAAATAAAGATAGAAGACGATGAGCAGTTTATTGTTCAGCGGCTGGAGAGAGAAAAACGCTGCGGGCGTGTAGAGAAAATCGATGATAACCACTATCGGTATGTCGCAGAGGTATTCGACACGACAGAGATGCTTCCCTGGATTCGGACATTTATCTCCCGCATTACGAGAATGAACTTCTCAAATCGAACTGCTGAAAACAGATTCAAGGCTGATATTCAGGAAATGTACCGGATGTACGGAATTGACGGAGGTGACGCGCAATGATTTTCAGTGAGTTATACTCCGTCTACTACAATACGGTTGCAAAAATCATTGAGACAGCGTTTAATCCTGAAGCAACGGAACAAGACTTGCAGCGCTGCGTTATGGAAGAAGCATTTTCTGAGAGTGTCCTGACCATTCTTCCTGCACTGAAATCCGGGAAATGGCCGCTGCTTCGTGAGGATCTTTCCCCGGCTCTGCTGCACAAACCTACCATGCCCCTGACCAATCTGGAAAAGCGCTGGCTGAAAGCAATATCCGAAGATCCCCGCGTTAAGCTGTTTGGCGTTGAGTTTCCAGCGCTTGACGATGTGGAACCGCTCTTCACAAGGGATGACTATAAAATCTACGACCAATACAGTGACGGAGATCCTTTTGAAGATGAGGCCTACCAAAAGCATTTCAGGCTGATACTTTCCGCTATACGGAGTGATCGCCCTGTTCAGATGACGATGGTGAATCGCCATGGCAAAGAAGTTCGGGTGCGTTTTTATCCAAGGGGATTTGAGTATTCCGTAAAGGACGATAAAATCCGTATATTGGCGACCGGGTGCAAATTTAAGCAATTCAATCTTGGAAGAGTTGTAAGCTGCGGCTATTATAACGGGTATGGCTCGTGGCATGAAACACCCAAATCAGAGCGCCGGAAGGATCTCACCCTGCTGATAACAGATGAGCGCAATGCACTGGAGCGAGCCATGCTGCACTTTGCCCATTTTGAAAAACAGGCAGAGCGAACAGCTGATGGCAGGTATATCCTGCGGCTGAAATATTATGAAAATGATGAGACCGAGATAGTGATTCGCGTGCTGTCTTTTGGCCCATATGTCAGGGTTTTGGAGCCGGAAAGCTTTGTTGATTTAATAAAAAAACGACTGATTTCTCAAAAAAGCTGTGAACTCAAGTGAGTTCGCAGCTTTTTTTCCGTGAAATACCTGCGTTTGAACCGTATAATACGAGTGTAAGATGCAGATGACAAAAAACTGCTTCTTATCAAAGGTACTTACAGCAATCGTTTTGCTTATTAGAAAAGGACTGAAAATCCTTGTCGCTGGCGGACATTATCCGGTAAAGGATGTACCTTGTTTGTAAAAGATGCATACAGCAGCCAAAAGAAGATGATAACGCGCCTCTCTTTGAACTGGAGCGATGGTTTGCCGAAAGGCTGCATCTTGAAAAGGCACCAACAGCAATGACGAATAGCTAAGTGGTTATAGCAGGTGACTAAAAATCACCGTTCGCGGGTCCGAATCCCGCTTCAAACGGTGCCTTGATTTTGCAAAAGACGCAAACAGCGACTATATATTGGAACATTTGCCGGATAACCGGCGTTTGCTTTCGGAGCAAAGGCGGGCGAGGTGAAAGGCCTCGCATGTATCAAAAGAGTGCGTCTTGTATAAAGGTATCTACAGCAATGGTGGTACAATCCGACAGCCGGAACCTGTCGAAGACAGGACACCGACTTCGATTTTATGGGTTCAAGTCCCGGTGATGCCTTGTTAATTAAAATGAAAGGAGCGGCACGATGATTGAAATCAAAGGAAAGGTAAATGCGGCGATCTGTTATGCAACGGTTGTAGAGGACGAAGCGATCGAACAGATCCGCAGAATGTGTGACCATGATTTCACAGCAGGATCTCAAATACGAATCATGCCCGATGTACATGCCGGAAAGGGCTGCACGATCGGCACCACAATGACGATCACCGATAAAGCGGTTCCCAATATCGTCGGCGTCGATATCGGCTGCGGTATGTATACTGCTGCGTTGGGGAAGGTGGATATTGATTTTGAAAAAGTCGATGCTGCCGCTCATTATATTCCCAGCGGGAGAGACGTTTGGGAAGGGCGCATGGAGCGTTTTGACCTGACCGGCCTTCGCTGCTATAGAAATCTGAAACAGGCAAAGCGCTTGGAGAGAAGCCTGGGTACACTTGGCGGAGGAAACCATTTTATCGAAATTGATGCTGCTTCGGATGGCACAAAGTACCTGGTAATCCATTCCGGCAGCCGTAACCTAGGCAAGCAGGTAGCGGAGCACTATCAATCCTTAGCGGTGGACTTGAATGCCGGTAAAGCAGATTACTTTGAGCGCCAGGATGAGTTGATCCGTACATATAAGGAGCAAGGCCGCAGAGCTGAGATTCAGGCTGCACTGAAGGCGATGGAGAAAGAATGGTCGGCCAAAGAGCCGACAATCCCCGCAGACCTTTGCTATCTGTACGGAACCTATTTGGAGGACTATCTCCACGATGTGGAAGTCTGCCAGCAATTTGCAAGGCGCAGCCGCGAAAGAATGGCGGAGATCATTTTGGAAAAGACCGGAATGACCGCGTGTTCTTCTTTCCACACGATTCACAACTATATTGATACGAAGGAAATGATTCTTCGAAAGGGTGCTATTGCAGCTCATGATGGAGAGCTTGTCCTGATTCCAATCAATATGCGGGACGGCAGTGTGTTGGCTCGCGGCAAAGGGAATCCAGAATGGAATTATTCCGCCCCGCACGGAGCCGGTCGCCTGATGTCTCGTACAAAGGCAAAAGAAACGCTGGATTTAGAGGCATATAAGAAGGCGATGGAAGGTATCTACACGACATCGGTCAATGCGTCCACCATTGATGAAGCACCCATGGCCTACAAGTCGCTTGACGACATTATCGGTGTCATCAGAGATTCTGTTGATGTGATTGAGATACTAAAACCTGTTTACAATTTTAAGGCGGCTGAGTGATAAAGTGTTCCCGCGCCGTCTGATTGGAGGAATTGAAATGTTGAATCATTTGAAAAATGAGGCGAATATTGCCTACACAGAAAATGGCGCAGTTACCAACGCAAGCACAATGTCTGACTGTCTGGATCTGTTCGCAACAATTGGTGCACTCCGTGCTGCCGACGATCAGGAAATCATCAGACGCTTTGTCCGCGCATATGCGGAGAATGCGGATATTGCCATGAAGATTTTGTTCTTCGGGCGCGATGTTCGCGGAGGCCTTGGTGAGCGCCGGGTGTTCCGCGTTATCATCCATTGGCTGGCCGAGAACAAAGCAGCGTCCTTGCGCAAGAACATTGCCCTTATCTCTGAGTTTGGACGCTACGACGATCTGGTGTCTTTGCTCGGCACGGCCTGCGAAAAGGATGCCTTGCGCACGATTCGCAGGCAACTGGAGGCCGACCTTGCGTCTGACGCAGAGGTGTCCTTGCTGGCGAAATGGCTTCCGTCCGTAAATGCGTCCAACGGAGAGACCGTTTGCAACGCAAAGCGTATCGCCCGCTACCTTGGAATGTCCGATGAGGAATATCGCAAAACCCTTGTAGCGCTGAGAAAGAAAATCCGTATCATAGAGAATCATCTCCGCGAGAAGGATTACTCATTCGACTACGCTAAGCAGCCCTCCAAGGCCATGTTCAAATACCGGAAAGCATTCCTGCGAAATGATGGCGAACGCTATCACGCGTTCCTGGAAGCTGTAAGCAGCGGTGAGAAGCAGCTGCACGCAGATAACCTTGCTCCTTATGAGATCGTCAGATCTGCGTTGAACGCAAATCGATGGGGTTTTAATGCCTGCTTGACTGCCGGAGAGAAAGCGGCACTCAATGCGTCATGGGAGTCACTTCCCGGCTTCTGCAACAGCAGAAATGCGCTGGCAGTGGTGGATACCTCTGGATCCATGTACTGCTATAACAACGCGCTTCCGGCGGCTGTAGCGCTGTCCTTGGGATTGTATTTTGGGGAGCGTAACACCGGCATCTTCCATAACCATTTTATCGAGTTCTCTTCCCGGCCACAGCTTATCGAGATAAAAGGCAAAACCTTTGCCGAGAGACTGGAGTATCTATGCACCTTTAACGAGGTTGCCGATACAAACGTGGAAGCGGTCTTTAATCTGATTTTGGATGCGGCAGTACGCAGCAATGTTCCGCAAGAAGATCTGCCCGAGACTTTGTATTTGATTTCGGATATGGAGTTCAACTCCTGTGTTCAAAACGCTTCTGCGTCTAATTTTGCCACCGCAAAATGCAAATTTGCAGAGCATGGATACGAATTACCTCAGATCGTCTTTTGGAATGTTGCAAGCCGGAACAGCAATCAACCCGTGACAAAGAACGAGCAAGGCGTTGCCCTGGTCTCCGGCTGTACGCCGCGTCTGTTTTCCATGGTCGCAAGCGGAGACCTTTCCCCTTACTCTGTCATGATGGATATCATAGAGTCAGATCGGTACGCAAAAATTTCAGCATAAAGCGAAGGGGCTGTCTCGCAGATATGTCCCCCCAATACTGGGCACCCAGTATTGGGGGGACATATCCCTTTTTGAGAGGAGAAGTCTGCCACTCAGATTTTGTGTGCTGTTTTTTCGGTATAATCAATCACTTTTTCTTCGCTTACGCTAAAAAGTGAGGCTGCCTCAAATGATTTTAGAAAATCACTTTGAGACAGCCCCTCACTTTGGCGGAGAGTCAGGGATTTGAACCCTGGCGACACTATTCATGCCCTACGAGATTTCGAGTCACGCCTCTTCGACCACTTGAGTAACTCTCCGTACCACCCATAAGGCGAGCCTATTATATCAGCTTCCCGGAAAAAAATCAAGGATTTTCCGGTTTCTTTTTGGCAAGCTCCAAAACAGCCCGCACGCCTGCGGTAATCTCCCGGTAGTTTTCCCGCTCATGGGGGCGCAAACAATTGGTGCAGTCCTTGATGCCCTTGGCAGTATAGCGGAAATTGCCCCCGCATTTGTCCCCCAGGGCATACAGGGGACAATAGCAGAACAGGCAGCTGAAGGTCTCTGGATTGGCACCGGGGTGGCAGGGGAAATACTCACACTCTTTGTTCTGAAAAAAATCATAATGGCTCATGGCAACCTCTTTTCTTCTCCCGGAAGCTATGATATAATCAAGCAAAAGGAGAACGTCAATATGCGTGTTTTAATGGACGGGGACGGCTGCCCCGTGGTGAGAATTGCGGCAGAGGAATGCAAAAAGCATCACATTGAATGCCTGGTGTTTTGCGACACCGCCCACGAAATGCGGCGGGAGGATGTGTGCGTCCTGACCTTTGACAAGGGAGCAGACAGTGTGGACTACGCCCTGGCAGGGCGGGTCAGGCCGGGGGACATTGTAGTGACCCAGGACTATGGCGTTGCCTCTATGTGTCTGGCGCGGGGGGCGCTGGTGCTCCATCAGGACGGATGGGAATACACCCAATGGAATATTGATGCCCTGCTGCTGGAGCGACACGAAGCCCGAAAATTCCGGCAGTCCGGCGGACGCACAAAAGGTGCTTCCAAGCGAAAACGGGAGCAAGACCAGCTTTTCCGGCAGGGACTGGTTCGGTTACTGGAAACAGTCCCAAGGGAAGGCTGAGGGCGGCTCATGACGAAACTCCATCCACTCCCCTGTTTTTGGATGGAAAAATCCAATTTTCTGGGAGAACAGCGCAATCTCGCAGGGGTCATCCAATGTGGAATACTTCCGCTCGCCCCACAGCGGATAGCCCCGGGAGGCAAACTGCACCCGAATCTGGTGGGTCCTGCCGGTGTGGAGCTGAATTTGCACCAGGCTGGCATCCTCCTTTTGGGCAAGCACCTGATAGGATAGTCTGGCCTCCTGAACGCCCTTTGCAGGGGCATCGGCAACAAAGGTCATTTTTCTGGCCTTGTCCCGGCCCAGAAGGTCACAAAGGGTATCCTCCTGCCGTTCCGGCGTGCCGTGGAGCACCGCCCAATATTGTTTTTCAAAAGCGCCCTCCCGTACCTGACGGGACAGCTCCGATGCTGCACGGGGATTGCGTGCCAGCACCATCAGTCCGCCGACCACCCGGTCAAGCCGGTGAACCGTGCGGATGTCCGCCTCCGGCTCCCCCAGGGTCTGCCGCAGCAAGGAGGGAAGACCGCCCGGCTCATCGGTGGACAGCACCCGGGGCGGCTTGACGCAAACCAGCACGTCTGCGTCCTCATAGCAAATTTCAATCAAATTCATCACCTGCATGGATTATAGCAGGAAAATGTCCATTCTGCAAGCATTTGGAGGAAAAGCAAATGAAAATTGTGGTACTAGACGGCGCAGCCCTGAACCCCGGCGACCTGAGCTGGGATTGGCTGGGGAAATTCGGCGCTTACACCGTGTACTCCGGTACGGATTCCGAGACAGAGGCAGCTGCCCGCATTGGAGATGCCGAAATTGTGCTGACCAACAAAACGCCCATCACCCGCAGTCTTCTGGAGCAATGCACCGGCATTCGATACATCGGGGTACAGGCAACGGGCTACAATGGGATTGACCTGGCTGCCGCCAGAGAGCGGGGCATCCCTGTGACCAACGTGCCCAGCTATGGGACAAATGCCGTTGCGCAATATACCTTTGCCCTACTGCTGGAACTGTGCCACCAAGTGGGGCTGCACGACCGAGCGGTTCATGAGGGACAATGGGTACACTCCCCTGTTTTTTCCTTCTGGCTGACCCCGCAGATGGAGCTGGCCGGAAAAACCATGGGCATCATCGGCCTGGGGCGCATCGGCATGGCTACGGCAAAGCTGGCAGAAGACTTTGGTATGGATGTCCTTGCCTACACCCGGACAGAAAAAAAGGGCATCCGGTGTGTACCCCTGGATACCCTGCTGGAACGGGCGGATGTGATTTCCCTTCACTGTCCTCTGCTGCCGGAAACCAACCAACTGATATGCCGGGAGACCATTGGCAAAATGAAGAATGGCGCCATTCTCCTCAACACCTCACGGGGCGGGCTGGTAAACGAAGGCAACCTGGCAGAAGCCCTTAAAAGCGGGAAGCTGCGGGGCGCAGCGGTGGACGTGGTTGCCCAGGAGCCAATGGCGCACGACAACCCCCTGCTGACAGCCCCCAACTGCATCATCACGCCTCACATGGCCTGGGCACCCGTGGAAAGCCGTCAACGGCTGATGGACTGTGTAGAGGGGAATCTGCGGGCGTTTTTAAACGGGTATGTGGAAAATTGCGTAAACTGAACATCGCTCCATTCACCGAACCACAGCCCCCCTTTTTGGGGGGCCAGGGGGGCGCTTCTCGCCATGTACAGTTTTTGATTTCTCGACCCACTGAGTCTACTTATCTTTATCCTTTTTATCAAAAAGCAGGCTGATGCCCAGGCCACCCAGCACCAGCATCATAGCGGAGAACAGAGGGGCGGTGGTGCGCACCGTGCTTCCCTTTGGTGTGCGGGGATACACCGGCAGCGGTGCATCCCTCTCCTGCGCCTGTGCCTGGATTCCAAAAAAGGTCACCATCAGCACTGCCAGTGTACAGACCAGGCATAAAATTCTGATTCCCACGTTTACGAATCCTCCCTCATTTGAATTCCCGTTCAGTATACACAGCCCCGCTTCGGAAAAAGGTCTAACGCGCACCACCGGAGGGAGAATCGAGCGCCCTTCTGCGCGCCCATCCCGCATAATCAGCGCTGAGGGAAAGCGAATGCTGGCCGCATATACCGAAGGGATGGGACATGAGGATAAACTTTTGTACGGGCTTCATTTTTTTAAGGAATCTCCGGGATCATACCCAAGAATGTTTGATTTTACTGGAATGACGAAAGGAAAGCGAAATATGTATGAAACCAATCGGCTGATTTTGAGGAAGGCGGTTTTCTCCGACTGGGAGCAAATGTACCGCAATGTATGGTGCCACTGGGAGACGGCGCGGTATATGCTGTGGGCTGTGACAGAGAGCGAAGCAGCAGCAAAAGAACGCATGGAGCGGACAATTGCATTCCAGCAAAGCCACCATGCCTGGCTGGTGGTTGAAAAGGAAAGCGGCAAAGCCATCGGCTTTGCAGGACTGCGGGAGGAAAGCGGCGTTTGTGAGAACACCGGCATTGCCGTAGGCCCAAGGTATGTGGGCAAAGGCTACGGAACGGAAATTCTGAATGAGCTGGTGCGGATTGCCAAAGAGGGGCTGAATGCCCACGGGTTTATCGCCACTTGCCGCAGCGAAAATGAAGCTTCCCGAAAGATGATTCTGGGGTGTGGGTTTCGGTTTAGCCACGCAGAGCCGCGGGTTGACAAGCGGAACGGAGAAAAATACACACTGGAATTTTATAGAAAAGAAATTTAGTTCCGTATCGGCGCGAAGCTGATGAAGTGCGCTGCAAAAATAGGATGCACAGCTAGATATCCGCACGACACCCTCTCTGCGACTCGCCAAGAGCCGCCTGCGGCGGTTGCTCGCTTGCATAGCGCCTGCGGGCGCTTAAGTCAGCCC
>ERZ791887.418-NODE-418-length-43351-cov-13.422164_pt1 | contig 43351 bp, 37 predicted proteins | sample MGYA00510157_ERZ791887 | MGnify/ENA primary metagenome ERZ791887 (study PRJEB30046, sample SAMN00792112) | human gut metagenome | study: EMG produced TPA metagenomics assembly of the A metagenome-wide association study of gut microbiota in type 2... | reverse complement strand
TCTTTTACCAACTGTGCACCAGTATTCTGGTAAGCATCTGCCAATTCGATTTCTTTTGCTACTGTCACACCGTCTTTTGTGATGTGCGGAGCACCGAATTTCTTCTCAATGATAACGTTACGTCCTTTCGGACCCAGAGTTACTTTTACTGCATTTGCCAAAGCATCGACACCTTTTTTCAATTGGTCACGGGCATCGATATTGAATAATATTTCTTTTGCCATCTCTTTATTTACTATTTAAAGATTTACTATTTACTATTATTAATTAACCCAAAACAGCGAGAACATCGCTCTGACGCATGATAAGATATTTAGTACCTTCAACATCAAGTTCTGTTCCGGCATATTTACCATAAAGAACTGTATCGCCTACTTTCAATACCATCTCTTCGTCTTTCGTACCGTGACCTACTGCCACAACTTCACCCTTCAAAGGTTTTTCTTTTGCTGTATCAGGGATAATGATACCACCAATTGTTTTTTCTTCTGCAGGTGCAGGGAGGATAAGCACTCTGTCTGCTAATGGTTTAATGTTCATAGTTACTTGTTATATTTTAGTTATACATTTAATGTTTAGATGTTACCCGTCATTTTCAGGCGGAACGCTAAAAACATTGCGAAAAGTGTGCCAAAGCAGTTTAGTGATTCTTTGTCAGAAATTGAACTGACAAAATGGCTGTCTGCCTACCTCGTTATGGCAAAAACAAATGAATCCCGTGCGAAAGTTTTCGCAAGTAATCATATTATGCCTTATTATAACATGAGTTTGATATATTAATAGTCTTCACCTTTTCACTGTAATTCCTCATTCATCAGTGTTAACGGGTGAAGAGCGACATCTTTACCCGCATTTACACCTCCGGTTCATTAATAACAAGCTTACTTTCTATAGGCACTAAACTTCTTTTCTATTATAGATAAACCTCTCTTCTTCCGAATATAAAATTCTTTTGCACTAGACACAATCTATAAACGCAAGTTGCGTTTATAAAAACAAAGCTTGCGTTTATAAAAACAAAGGCTTCGTTTTTATAATCAAAGCCTTCGTTTATAGTTTATCTATAACCAAAAAGAAATTAGTTTTTATAGAAAGGAAGTTTAGATCCTATAGAAAAGAAGTTCATCTACAATATCCGGTCGCCATCAGACCAATTATCGGTATACATAGATAGCTTAAAAAGAGGAAAGCGGGTGAAATATATGCCCTTCACCTGCTAACGTCCATGAATAAGGCGTTATAGCGAAAAGGTGAAGGGCATATCACATTTGTACGACACACGGACATCATACCTTAATTCCGGTAAATCAGACAGATGGAAAGTCTTTTCTTACTCTTCTTTATCTTCAGTCAAGCCATACTTTGCTCTCGTAATTTTCCGTACAAGTTCCCTTTGAACACTTTCCAATGCGTTCACTTCTTTATCCAACAGTTCCAAAGCTGAACCTTTCTGTAACAGATAAGAACGGTCTGAGTATTTTATCATAGAAGTGGGCACTGCCTTATTATCCTTTTTATATTGTTCAATCATATATCGCAAAGCTTCCGATCTATATTTACAAACAGTCTTCCGTTCCGCATAATATAATTCTTTGTAAGCATTGTCTTCACTTCTCAACTTCTTCCAAAAAGCAGAAAAAGCTGCCGACACCGCATCTTTCTCTTCCTTAGATACAGCCTCCGATTGTCTCTTTTTAAGCTCCCTATATTCCTTATATGTATTTAAGAACTTATCCAGCGCATCTTTACAGACTTTATGCTCAAGCCGGTAATTTTCCAATGAAGCAGGACGGTTATATTCAACAATCTCTTGCAGGTAAGGCACATCATTCCAACTGATATACTTATTATTCGCTTCACAATAGTCTGCGTAAGCACTCACAAGTTGCCAACTATATTCTTTTGTTTTCTGATTCAGTTCTTCATTGATGGCCGACAAACTTTTCTCCATTTCCTGTAAATCCTGCGCTAATGCGGTCTGCATACTCCCCCATCCCGAAATGAACAGACAAAGGACGCTTAATAATGTTGTTTTCATAATATAATGATTTTAAATTATAGACTTGCCATGTATTTCCAAAGCGGAGCGGCATTCAGTGACTGCATAATTTCGTTATTCTCAAGCAACGTCCTCACCTCTTCCAATGTGAACAAATGCACAGAAATATCTTCCGTAGCTTCCAAATGTTGATGATCTATCAGTTCCACATCTGTGGCGAGAAAACAATGAGTCAAGTTGGTGTGAGTACTCGGATTAGCCGAAACTACCATATATTCCTGCCAGTTCCCATTGCCATACCCTGTTTCTTCCCACAATTCGCGCTGGGCGGATACCAGTGGCGAAACATCTTCCTTCTCGCACACACCGGCGCAAAGTTCATAACAAGTCCGTCCGATTCCAGGACGGTACTGACGAACAAAAACAAATTTACCTTTTTTGGTGATGGCAATCGTATTCACCCAATCGGGATATTCTAAGATATAATATTCGGGGATATGATTCCCATTTGGGAGCAACATATCTTCGCAACGTACAGTTAGCCAAGGGCGACGAAACAGGTACTTACTACTCACAGTTTGCCATGCTTTATTCTTTTCTTCCATGAAGTTTCATTTTTTCTTCCGACAAATATAGGAATTTCCAGCGAACCACCTCACTTCGCCTGTTTATTTTCTTTTATTGCAAAAAACTTAAATATTGAAATAGTGTTCGTATCTTTGCACCGGCTAACTAATAATCTCTTTATTTTTATTACAATATGGCATTTACGAATAATATTATGATTGTCCGGCACAAATTGCTGGCAGACCTTGTAAGACTCTGGAAAAACGACCAGTTAATAGAAAAGATAGACCGGCTCCCCGTAGAACTGAGCCCCCGAAGATCGAAGCCGATGGGACGTTGCTGCATACATAAAGAACGGGCGGTATGGAGATATAAGACTTTTCCTTTGATGGGATTGGATATGACGGATGAACATGATGAAGTCGCTCCCCTCTCTGATTATGCGCGTATGGCATTGAGCCGCCCCGAGCCGAATAAGGAAAATATCATGTGTGTGATTGACGAAGCATGTTCTTCCTGTGTCCAAATCAACTATGAGATTACCAATCTTTGTCGCGGATGCGTAGCCCGCAGTTGCTATATGAACTGCCCCAAAGACGCTATACGCTTCAAAAAGAACGGTCAGGCGATGATTGACCATGACACTTGCGTCAGTTGCGGTATTTGCCATAAGAGTTGTCCTTATCATGCCATTGTGTATATCCCCGTGCCATGTGAGGAGTCTTGTCCGGTAAAAGCGATCAGCAAAGACGAACATGGCATAGAGCATATCGATGAAAGTAAATGTATCTATTGTGGTAAGTGCCTGAACGCTTGTCCATTTGGTGCAATCTTTGAAATTTCACAGACATTCGATGTCTTGCAGCATATCCGTAAAGGAGAAAAGCTGGTTGCCATCGTTGCACCGTCCATTCTCGGGCAGTTCAACACAACCATAGAAAAGGTATATGGAGCATTTAAGGAAATAGGATTCGCTGATGTCATTGAGGTTGCTGAAGGTGCCATGCAGACTACCAGCAACGAAGCTCACGAGTTATTGGAGAAGTTGGAAGAGGGACAGAAATTCATGACCACTTCTTGTTGTCCTTCCTACATAGAGTTAGTCGAAAAACATATTCCGGGAATGAAGCCATACGTATCTTCCACCGGTTCACCCATGTATTATGCCGCACGGATCGCCAAAGAAAAACACCCGGACGCAAAAATCGTATTCGTCGGCCCCTGTATAGCCAAGCGTAAAGAAGTCCGACGCGACGAAGCGGTAGACTACATTCTGACATTTGAGGAAATAGGTTCTATTCTTGATGGATTCGATATCCAACTGGAACAAATGCAGGAATTTTCCATTTTGCACACTTCCGTCCGCGAAGCACACGGGTTTGCCCAAGCAGGCGGCGTGATGGGGGCTGTCAAGGCTTACTTGAAAGAAGAAGCGGAGAAAATCAACGCGATACAAGTATCGGACATCAATAAGAAGAATATCGCTCTGTTACGCGCTTGCGCCAAGACGGGAAAAGCTGCCGGACAATTCATCGAAGTGATGGCTTGCGAAGGCGGATGTATCACCGGTCCAAGTACGCATAACGATATTGTTTCAGGACGTCGCCAACTGGTACAAGAGCTTCTCAAACGCAAAGAGAGCTATGAAACAATGGATCGATAGGCTACGGCGGGAAAGAACACTCCGACCGGAAGAGTTCCGGCAACTGTTGACTGAATGTGACGCAGAGCTGCTGCGTCACATCAACAAACAGGCGCAGGAAGTCAGTCTCCTTCATTTTGGAAACAAGATTTATATCCGTGGACTGATTGAAATCAGTAATTGCTGCCGGAACAACTGCTATTACTGCGGCATTCGTAAAGGTAATCCAAACATCGAGCGTTATCGTCTGACGCAGGAAAGCATATTGGACTGTTGCAAACAGGGATATGAGTCAGGTTTCCGTACTTTCGTCCTGCAAGGTGGAGAAGATCCCGTCCTGACGGATGATAAGATAGAGAGGATAGTCACAAACATCCGGCAAGAATACCCGGACTGTGCCATTACATTATCACTCGGAGAGAAGTCCCGCAATACGTATGAACGTTTTTTCAAAGCAGGCGCCAACCGTTATCTGCTACGCCACGAAACTTACAACGAGGCACACTACCAACAGCTGCATCCGGCGGAGATGTCCGGCAAGCGGCGTTTGCAATGTCTGCAAGATTTAAAAGACATCGGTTACCAGACAGGAACCGGAATTATGGTCGGCAGTCCCGGACAGACAGTGGAAGATATTGTCGAAGATATCTTATTTATAGAACGGCTCCGTCCGGAAATGATCGGCATAGGTCCTTTCCTGCCGCATCATGATACCCCTTTTGCCCAATGCCCAAGTGGAACAGTGGCACAGACAGTTCTCCTATTATCCATCTTCCGCCTGATGCATCCATCTGCATTGATTCCGGCAACAACGGCTTTAGCGACTCTTGCCTCCGACGGAAGAGAACGGGGAATATTGGCAGGCGCCAATGTAGTAATGCCTAACCTCTCTCCGCGCGAGGAACGGAAGAAATATGAGTTATATAATGACAAAGCTTCACTCGGAGCGGAATCTGCCGAAGGCTTGATTGCCCTACAAAAACAGCTGAATGCCATCGGCTACGAGATTTCCACCGAAAGAGGGGACTTTATACAGTACACCACAGATTACACGGATTTTCACAGATTTATTCCGGTTCATTCTTAATCTGTGAAAATCCGTGTAATCTGTGGTGAAAATGAAAAAAGAGAAAATATATGATATACCAAAAAGATTCATCAAAAGCAGAAGAGTTTATCCACCACGAAGAAATTCTGGATACGCTGGAATACGCTAAAAACAATAAAGACAACCGTGCACTTATCGAGCAGCTGATTGAAAAGGCCTCCCATTGTAAAGGATTGAGCCATCGCGAAGCAGCCCTGTTGCTGGAATGCAACCAGCCCGACCTTATAGAACGCATATTTCATCTTGCTAAAGAAATCAAGCAAAAATTCTATGGTAACCGCATCGTGATGTTCGCACCGCTCTATCTGTCGAACTATTGCGTAAACGGTTGTACATATTGCCCGTATCACGCCAAGAACAAGACAATTGCCCGCAAGAAACTGACACAGGAAGAGATTCGCCGGGAAGTGATCGCCTTACAGGACATGGGACACAAGCGTCTTGCTCTTGAAGCCGGAGAACATCCATCACTGAATCCGATAGAATATATCCTGGAGTCCATAAAGACAATTTATAGCATTCAGCATAAGAACGGTGCCATCCGCCGGGTGAATGTCAACATCGCTGCTACTACGGTAGAAAATTACCGTAAACTGAAAGAAGCGGGTATCGGTACCTACATTCTATTTCAGGAAACTTATCACAAGGAAAACTACGAAACCCTCCACCCTACCGGACCGAAAAGTAACTATGCTTACCATACGGAAGCAATGGACCGTGCAATGGAAGGAGGTATTGATGATGTGGGGATTGGAGTTCTTTTCGGTCTGAATACTTATCGGTATGATTTTGTAGGATTGTTAATGCATACCGAACATCTGGAAGCTAAGTTCGGTGTAGGACCACATACCATCAGCGTCCCCCGAATCTGTTCGGCAGATGATATTGACGCCGGAGACTTTCCCAATGCCATCTCAGATGAAATATTCAGCAAGATTGTGGCTGTGATTCGGATTGCCGTTCCTTATACGGGAATGATTATTTCCACCCGTGAATCACAGGAATCCCGTAAAAAAGTTCTCGAACTGGGTATCTCGCAAATCAGTGGCGGCTCACGTACCAGTGTAGGCGGTTATGCCGAAACAGAATTACCCGAAAACAACTCCGCTCAATTTGATGTCAGCGATACACGGACATTGGACGAAGTGGTCAACTGGCTACTCGAACTAGGCTATATTCCTAGTTTTTGCACTGCCTGCTACCGGGAAGGACGGACGGGAGACCGCTTCATGTCATTAGTCAAATCCGGTCAGATAGCAAATTGCTGCGGGCCGAACGCTCTGATGACCTTGAAAGAGTATCTGGAAGACTATGCCTCCGAAGATACCCGTCGGAAAGGATTGGAGCTGATTTCCAAAGAAACGGAACGAATTCCCAATCCCAAAATCAGAGAAATAGCTATCCGTAACTTAAAAGAAATTTCCAACGGTAAAAGAGATTTTCGCTTATGAGCCTGACAGATACTCCAAATGCCAACAGACTTCATATAGCCCTTTTCGGCAGACGGAACAGTGGTAAATCTTCTCTTGTCAATGCATTGACGGGACAGGATACCGCCCTCGTTTCAGATACTCCGGGAACGACTACCGATCTTGTATCCAAAGCTATGGAAATGCAAGGTATTGGTCCGTGTTTGTTTATAGATACTCCGGGGTTCGATGATGAGGGAGAGCTGGGAGAGCTGCGTGTCAGCCGGACTTTAAAAGCTATTGAGAAAACGGATATTGCATTGCTGCTATGTGGGGATACTACCTTTTCTCATGAAAAAGAGATGCTAGCACTATTGAAAGAGAAGAATATCCCTGTCATTCCGGTATTGAATAAAATAGATATAAGAGAGAACAGTGATAGCTTAGCTACATACATTGAGAAAGAATGTAAAATACGTCCATTGCTCGTCAGTGCAAAAGAAGAGATAGGAATCGAGCAAATCCGGCAGGCAATTCTTGAAAAACTGCCTTCGGATTTCGGTCAGCAAAGCATTACCGGAGAGCTTACCGCAGAGAATGATCTTGTTCTTCTCGTCATGCCGCAGGATATCCAAGCTCCCAAAGGCAGACTTATCCTGCCGCAAGTGCAGACAATCCGTGAATTGCTAGACAAGAAATGCCTTGTTGTGAGTTGCACTACCGACAAGTTGACAGAGACATTACAAGCTCTCGCCCGTCCTCCGAAACTAATCATCACCGACTCGCAAGTTTTCAAAGCTGTTTATGAACAGAAACCGGAAGAAAGCAAACTGACCTCTTTTTCGGTACTTTTTGCCGGTTATAAGGGAGACATTCATTACTATGTAGAAAGCGCCGCCGTCATTGAAAGCCTGACGGAGGATTCACGCGTATTGATTGCGGAGGCTTGTACCCATGCTCCCCTTACCGAAGATATAGGAAGAGTGAAACTTCCCCGCCTATTACGCAAACGAATTGGCGAAAAGTTACAGATCGACATTGTAGGCGGAACGGATTTCCCTCAGGATCTCATGCCTTACGACTTGATTATCCATTGCGGAGCATGTATGTTCAACCGCAAATATGTGCTAAGCCGCATCGAACGTGCACGGGAGCAGCACATCCCCATGACAAATTATGGAGTGGCTATCGCCTACCTCAACGGAATACTTGACCAAATAGAATATTAAACAGTACACACGAAAAGAAAAAATAAGGTGCCGCTGATTGTGAAGTCAACGACACCTTATTTATTTTATATTCCTACTATCTCTTATCTTATAGCGGCAATCAATTCTTCCGCCGAAACAAGATTCTGTTCTCCTGTCTCCATATTCTTCAGCATTGCTTTGCCTTCGTTCATTTCATTCTCACCGACAATAGCTACAAACGGAATATTTTTTGCATTGGCATAGCTCATCTGCTTCTTCATCTTAGCCGCATCGGGGAAAATCTCCGCACGGATACCTGCAGCACGTACTTTCGATAAAATGCCCATAGAGAACGCGGCTTCCTTCTCACCAAAGTTAATAAACAGAAGTTCGGTTCCATTCACAGCTTCTTTAGGATAAAGGTCGAGTTGGTTCAGCACATCAAAGATACGGTCTGCACCAAAGGAAATACCGACACCTGATACTCCTGCCATGCCGAATACACCGGTCAAGTTGTCATAGCGACCACCACCTGTGATACTGCCGATCTGCACATCCAATGCTTTTACTTCAAAAATAGCACCGGTATAATAATTCAGTCCGCGAGCTAATGTCAGGTCGAGTTCGATTTCATTCTTCAATCCCATTGTCTCTAAAGTATTCAGAATAAATTCGCTCTCTTCTACCCCTTTCAATCCTACTTCGCTGGCAGCCAACACATTTTTCAGCGTCGCCAACTTTTCCGCATTCGTTCCGCTAAGGAGAATGATCGGTTGTAGCTTGGCAATAGCCTCATCACTGATACCTTTCTCTTTCAGTTCGGCATTTACATTGTCCAAACCGATTTTATCCAACTTATCTATGGCAACAGTGATATCGACAATCTTATCCGATTCACCGATAATCTCGGCAATACCGGAAAGAATCTTGCGGTTATTGATTTTAATGCACACACGGATGTTGAAACGGCTGAATACAGTATCGACAATCTGCATCAATTCGACTTCGTTCAGCAAGGAATCACTTCCCACCACGTCTGCATCACACTGATAAAACTCGCGATAACGTCCTTTCTGCGGACGGTCGGCACGCCATACCGGCTGTATCTGATAACGCTTGAAAGGGAAAGTGATTTCGTCACGGTGCATCACTACATAACGTGCAAAAGGTACTGTCAAGTCATAACGCAATCCTTTCTCACAGAACTTACTTGCTAGCTTAGCGGCATTACGGCCCAATAATTCTTCGTCTGTGATTCCTGAGAAGTAATCACCCGAATTCTGAATCTTAAAAAGGAGTTTATCACCTTCGTCACCGTACTTTCCCATCAACGTAGAAAGCATCTCCATCGCAGGAGTTTCTATCTGCTGAAAACCATACAGATGGTATACGTCACGAATTGTATTGAATATATAATTACGCTTCGCCATTTCTACCGGCGAGAAGTCACGAGTTCCTTTAGGAATACTTGGTTTTGCTGCCATGATATTGCTGTTTATAATTTTAATTGCGCAAATTTACTGCAAATTTCCGAGCAATGCTTACATATATACGAAAAAATCCTCTATAGTCTTCGGAAAGACTTAGTCTCTTCTACCCATGAAAATCATGATATAGTAAACCAACGTAGCCAATGAACTCAATGCAGCAACTACATAGGTATAAGCAGCAGAACGAAGAGCATCTTCAGCTTGTGCATGATTGTACGAGTTAGTAATGCCGGATGAACTCAACCATACCAATGCACGTTTACTTGCATTGATTTCCACTGGCAACGTGATAAAACTGAACAATGTAGTCATGGCAAACAAAATAATACCTGCCAGCAATAACTGCGGAAATGTGTTCACCAACAAGATACCACCCAGCAATACCCATGTCATAATGGAAGAGGCAAAGTTAACTACCGGAACCAACGCACTACGCATCTTCAAAGGAGCATACATACGCGCATGCTGCACGGCATGACCACATTCATGAGCCGCTACGGCAGCCGCCATTATACTATTACTTTCGTACACTCCTTCACTCAGATTCACCGTTTTGTTAGTCGGATTATAGTGATCGGTCAACTGACCCGGCGTATGCGTCACCTGTACATCATAAATTCCATTGTCATGCAACATCTTGATAGCTACGTCGCGTCCTGTCATTCCATTTCCTGTAGGAATCTTAGAATACTTTTTGAATTTGCTCTGCAAATTCATTTGTACCAGCCAACTTACTACGGCTATTCCTATAAATAATACCCAATAAGACATATTCATTTCATTTTAATTATTACTCTATATCTCCATATACAAATTGTTTGCCAAAAATAAGGGGAAACTATCAATGTCAGAATAGTTTCCCCTTGCTTTTATGAAGAATTAGCTAAAAATTAGTCAATTATTATTCTTCAGTATAGCGTTCGATAGTTTGTGCTCTGTCCGGTCCTACAGATACAATCTTGATTTGTACCCCCAACTGCTCCTCCAGGAAAGTCAGATAAGCATTGAATTCTTCCGGGAATTCATCTTCGCTCTGCATCTTAGTCATATCTGTCTTCCAACCGGGAAGTTCTGCATATACAGGTTCCACGCCTTCTGTGATATCGTACGGGAAATAGTCGATTTCCTCACCATTTACCTTGTAAGCTACACAAGCCTTGATGGTATCGAAAGTATCGAGCACATCGCTCTTCATCATAATCAACTTAGTAACTCCGTTTACCATTACAGAATATTTTAATGCTACCAAGTCAATCCATCCGCAACGACGCTTACGGCCGGTCACAGCACCAAACTCATGTCCCAATGCGCCAATCTTGTCGCCTGTCTCATCAAACAACTCCGAAGGGAACGGACCTGCACCTACACGTGTACAATATGCTTTGAAGATACCATATACCTCCCCGATACGGTTAGGAGCTACGCCCAAGCCTGTACAAGCACCTGCACAAACCGTATTAGAAGAAGTTACGAACGGATATGAACCGAAGTCAATGTCAAGCATAGTACCTTGGGCACCTTCACAAAGTACGCTCTTACCATCCTTCAACAAATTGTTTATTTCATGTTCACTATCTACGAAATGGAATTGTTTCAGATATTCAATACCTTCCAGCCAAGCCTTTTCCAGCTCCGTCAAGTCATATTCATAATTCAGACTTTTCAGAATCTGTTCGTGACGGGCTTTCGCTGCGGCATATTTCTGTTCGAAATTATGAAGGATATCTCCAACACGAACACCGTTACGACTAACTTTATCTGTATATGTAGGACCAATACCCTTACCGGTAGTTCCTACTTTGGCATCCCCTTTGGCAGCTTCATAGGCAGCGTCAAGGATACGATGTGTCGGAAGAATCAAGTGAGCCTTCTTTGAAATATGCAAACGTTCTTTCAACGGATGACCGGATGCTTCAAGAGCCTCAGCCTCTGCCTTGAACAGCGCCGGGTCAAGTACCACACCATTGCCGATGATGTTTACCTTATTTCCCTGAAAAATACCGGAAGGAATAGAGCGAAGTACATACTTCTGTCCTTCAAACTCAAGTGTGTGACCGGCATTCGGGCCGCCCTGAAAACGAGCAACCACATCGTACTTAGGTGTTAAAACGTCGACTACTTTTCCTTTACCTTCGTCGCCCCATTGTAATCCTAATAGAACATCTACTTTCATCTTTCTTTTTTATTGTTGTTATTGACTTTTTTCCGTTTGTTGGCTCTGTCGCACTTGCTGCATATCCCATATATATATAAGGAATAATGCGAAAGCTGGAAGCGGCTTAATTTCGTATTTTCAATGGCATGCTGCAATTCCTCATTCTGAAACTCAGTCACTTTACCGCATTGCGTACATATCTGGTGATGATGCGTTTCACGATTGTATGATTTTTCGTATTGGGAAGAAGTACCGAACTGATGCTTAATGACCAGCCGTGCATTGATAAGAAGAATAATGGTATTGTAAAGAGTAGCCCGACTCACCCGGAAATTCTCCTGATCCATCATTCGTGAATAAAGCATGTCGATATCGAAATGACCGTCGATAGAATAAATTGTATCGAGTATGGCGTAGCGTTCAGGAGTCTTACGATGCCCGTTCGCAGTGAGATATTCAGTGAATATCTGCCTTACTGTATCTTTCACGTTTTGAGTTTCCATCATCAGCCAAAATTAGCGCGAACAAAGTTAAGCCTTTTTTGCGGAACGCAAAAGGATTTTAATAAATTATCAATTTGCTCCTATGCCAATATACCAATTAAAAGTACACAGGCTTATTATTCCATCTCCGCCTTTACCATATTATAAAGCATTTGCTCTCCTTCCATATTGGAATCGGCCATTCCTTCTACCAACCGACATATCCGGAAAGCATTCTCTTCGTTGTGCTGCATATATTTACGAATCACCAGCAAAGCAGCATTGCGTACATGATAACTTTCGGAGTGAACGGCGCAAATAGCCTGGTCAAGCAACTCACCGGCAGCCCGTTCAGTCATATCTCCCTTTTTCATCAGAAGCCGGGCAGCAGTCAGGAACCCACAAGTCTGTATATATTCCCGTTCATCGGCTATCCAGTGGAAAGACTTGGCAGGGGCATACGGCAGATTCTGAAAAAGATTCATACACGTCAGTTCCGCAATCTCTATATTCCGGATATCCTCTACCCAAATATCGGCTATCTCAGGATAAAAAGTATCAATCGGCTGCAACAGTCCGGCCAATATTTTACATTCGCGGATATCCTCTTTCCACAAGGCCTGCGCCAAGTCGTGATTCTTCTCGTAATTCCCTGCGATCATTTTGATACGGGGCAGTTCGACACCAAAATTCAATTTGTATACCAACCCCTTTTCACGCATACTTTGGGACACAGCCCCGTTCATTGAGAGACGGAGCTGTGTCTTGATATCTTTTAGTTGTTCTTTAATATCCATTTCAGATTAGTTGTTTACCGAAGGCAACGGAGAGTTTTCGGTGCTGTAACGCAACATCTGTTCTGCATAACCTTCGTCGTATGATACGGTGACATCCGTAATGTTACCGTTTTCATCCGTCACCAGTTCATATTTAGGATTCACAAAACCTTTGTAAGGAGCCAGATTCAACTTCTTATAGCGTTCCAGTATCTCAGCATGCAGAGTCGGATCTACTTTCACCGCATAATTCTCTACCAATGAACGGGCACCTTCAAAATCACCGGTCGACTTGATACGTTGGATCTCAGCCAATAACTCACCGAAAAGTTCGCGTACCTTCGGATAATCGTTGATGACCACATACGTCTTTCCATCCTTCTTCACCAATTCCACGACTTTATCGGCAGCTCCTTTCTCATAGACCCAACGGGCTATTAACTGACGGTTACGCATGTGAGCTTCCTCCACATTGTTTCCCGGTTCGATACGTACCAACTGAGTCATCAGACCATTCATCAGATACGTGTAATATTGAGCTTTATAAGCTTCCGGAGAGGAAAGAAGTTTCAGTTCCACCAATTTCGAATCAGCCACATAGTACAATCCGAACAAGTCGGCACGGGCTTCCTCAATCGTAGAGCCGTAAGCCTTCAACGCATCAGGATCTACTCCCGGAAGCAACTTCCCGGAACCATGTCCCAGACACTCATGCAAATCCGTGTGAAGTTCGTCCGTCAGATCGGAATAAGCGTCGATCAACTGTCTTTCCGTATCGCTATAAACGAATTCCTCATTAAACCCGTTTCCATGAGCCGCCTTATTGTAAGCGTCCGTAATGTTACCGATAGTCACCGATTTAGAACCGTGATGCGCACGAATCCAGTTAGCATTCGGAAGATTGATACCGATAGCAGTTGACGGATAGAGATCACCGGCAAGGATAGCGGCGGTAATCACCTTAGCCGACACACCCTTCACTTCATCTTTCTTGAAAGACTTGTCCACCGGAGAATGATCCTCGAACCATTGAGCATTGCTGCTGATAATTTCCGTACGGCGAGTAGCTTCCAGGTCTCTGAAGTTGACCAAAGATTCCCAGCTCGCTTTCATGCCTAGCGGATCTCCATAACTTTCTGTAAATCCATTCACAAAATCAATTCGCGAGTCAAGGTCTTTCACCCAAAGAATAGCATATTCATCAAAATCTTTCAGGCTACCGGTCTCATAGAACTGAATCAGTTGGGCAATCACAGCTTTCTGTGCATCATTCTCAGCCACCGCTTCCGCTTTCTTCAGCCAATACACAATCTTCTCAATAGCCTGTGTATAAAGCCCGCCGACTTTCCATACTTTCTCCTGCAACTTTCCATTCTCTTTTACCAGACGGCTATTCAAGCCATAAGAAATGGGAGTCTCATCTTTCGGATCCTTCATCGCTCCGTAGAAAGCCTCCGCTTCCTGTTGCGTCACCCCATCGTAATAGTTACAAGCCGAAGTCAGCACAAGATCCTCACCATCCGCCTGATTCACCCGTTTCGGCATAATAGCCGGATCAAAGATCACGGGGAATAACTCATCACAAAGCTGTTCGGCAGTCTGCCCCTCTGCAAGCGGAAGCTGCTTGGCGTCGAGGGCAAGCACAGCTTGTTTCAAAAAGTCCTGTGAGAAATTCGGTACAAATTTCTCCGAGCCATAATGATGGTGAATACCATTGGAGAACCATACTCTTTTCAAGTAAATCTCCATGTTCTTAAAGTCAGAAGTTGCCTTATCCCCCTGATAATTCGTATATACCGCTTCGAGCATCCGACGGATTCTCAAATTATATTTTCCATTCTGGTCGAACAGAATATCCCTTCCTTCCAAAGCAGCCTGTGTCAGGTAATAAATCAGTTCTTTCTGTTTCAGCGTCAGTTCCTCGAATCCGGGAACCTTGTAACGCAAAATCTGTAAATCAGCAAATTGTTCCACTGTGTAATCAAATTTTTCTGCATCAGCAGTTGTTGTTTTACTTCCTCCGCACGATGTCAAAAGCGTGGCGGCAATAGTCATTGAAATAAGATGTTTCTTCATAATGCTAGTGTTGATCAATTAAAATGAGAAAAGGAATTATCTCCAAACATTTTCATTTAGAGGTAATTCCTTTTGGCTAATTCCGGAACACGCTATTACTTTTTGCTTTCCAAATGTTTCTTGCGGTATCCGTTAGGAGTCTCACCTATATTCTTGTAAAATGCGGCATAAAAAGATTGACGATTTGCGAAACCAACCATGGCACTAATTTCTTCCACATTCTTGTCGGCATAACGTTTGTCAGTCAATAAATGCAAAACATCTTTCACTCTGTATTCATTCAACAAACAAGAATAATTCATACCGAAACGCGAGTTCACTACTGCAGAAAGGTAACGAGTATTCGTCTTCAATTCTTTCGCCAAGTCTTTTGCTGAATAATCAGGATCCTTGTACTTTTTCTGTACGACTATGATATTCAAGATCTTGTCATACAACTCATCTGCCAATTCCGGTCTGATTAACGACCTATATGCAGCCTTCTTTTCTTTCTTCTCCCTCAAATTGTAAGGGCGTTTTTTCGGAGTTTCTTCCGATGTTTTGTTCTCTAAATCACTCATTGAATTAACTGGTTAGGGTTTGTTCATTTGTTAGTAGGTTGCATACTTGCAACGTTACATGTTACAAATGTCTTACTTTTTTTTTAAACACACAATTATTTTGTGCGTTTTTTTCTGAATAAACAATCAAAAGCCTTGAAAAAGAGGGATTAAGCTCGAATAATAAGAAACTTTAACCTTTTTATATTTCATATCGGAAACAGAAATCACTCATTATCATAATTGACGAATAAAAACGTACCTTTGCAGCAAGTTTAAATTAACGTCCAATGAGAGATACTCTAAAAACATATTTCGGATACGACAGTTTCCGTCCGCTACAAGAAGAAATCATCCGGCATATTCTAGATAAACAGGATGCACTGGTTCTAATGCCCACAGGTGGAGGAAAATCCATCTGTTATCAATTGCCCGCTTTGCTCAGCGAAGGTACTGCTATCGTGGTTTCTCCGCTTATCTCACTCATGAAAGATCAGGTGGAAGCGTTACAGGCAAACGGCATTGCCGCCGGAGCTCTGAATAGCAGTAATGACGAAACGGAAAATGCCAATTTACGGCGTTCCTGCGTTGCGGGGAAGCTGAAACTGCTTTATATTTCTCCTGAAAAGTTGTTGGCGGAAAAAGACTACCTGCTACGGGATATGAACATTTCTCTATTTGCCATAGACGAAGCTCATTGTATCTCTCAATGGGGACACGATTTTCGTCCGGAGTATACACAGATGGGAGTCCTCCATCAACAATTCCCACAAGTGCCCATCATCGCTTTAACTGCCACTGCGGATAAAATCACCCGCGAAGATATCATCCGTCAGCTACATCTTATCCGACCTCGTACGTTTATTTCTTCTTTCGACCGCCCCAACATCAGCCTAACAGTCAAACGGGGATTTCAGGCGAAAGAAAAAAATAAAGCCATCATAGAATTCATCCAACGCCATGGAAAAGAAAGCGGAATTATCTACTGCATGAGCCGTAACAAGACAGAAACTGTAGCCCAAATGCTGCTAAAGCAAGGTATCCGTTGTGGGGTCTATCATGCCGGTTTATCCGCACAGCAACGTGACGAGACACAAAATGATTTCATCAACGACCGCATTCAGGTAGTGTGTGCCACCATCGCTTTCGGTATGGGAATCGACAAATCAAATGTACGCTGGGTGATTCACTATAATCTGCCCAAAAGTATAGAAAGCTTTTATCAGGAAATCGGACGTGCCGGACGGGATGGCCTGCCCAGCGATACTGTATTGTTTTATTCATTAGGCGACCTGATACTACTGACCAAATTTGCATCGGAAAGTAGCCAACAAAAGATCAATCTCGAGAAACTTCAACGAATGCAACAATATGCGGAAGCTGACATCTGCCGGAGACGCATCTTATTGAGCTATTTCGGAGAGACAGCCACAGAGGACTGCGGAAATTGTGATGTCTGCAAGAATCCCCCCCAGCGTTTTGATGGGACAGTCATTGTACAAAAAGCACTAAGCGCCATTGCACGTGCGGAACAACAGATCGGGACAGGGCTTCTGATCGACATTCTGCGGGGAAGCTATTCGGCAGAGGTGACAGCGAAAGGGTACCAAGAACTCAAGACATTCGGTGTCGGACGTGATATTCCCCCTCGCGATTGGCAAGATTACCTTCTCCAGATGTTGCAACTCGGCTATTTTGAAATAGCTTATAACGAGAACAACCATCTGAAAATCACGCCCAGCGGAAGTGACATTCTTTTTGGGAGAGCAAAAGCCACATTGGCAGTTATCCGTCACGAAGAGACCGCTACACGAAAAGGGAAAAAGAAGAAAGTAGTGGTAGCCAAAGAACTTCCTTTCGGCCTGGCAGGCGGCGAAAGCGAAGATTTATTCGAAGCACTGCGCGGATTAAGAAAACAATTAGCTGACCAGGAAGGTCTGCCCGCCTATATTGTATTGTCGGACAAAGTATTACATCTGCTCAGCATTTCACGACCTACCACCATTGAAGATTTCGGATCTATCAGCGGTATCGGAGAATATAAGAAGAAAAAGTATGGTAAAGATTTCGTCAACCTAATCCGGCAGTTCACCTGACATCCGACTCCAAATCCAGTAAAGCCTTTTTTGTCGGCAGCCTACCCGCATAACCGGTCAAAGCACAGTTACCGTCAATCACACGATGACAGGGAATAAGTATTGAAATGGTTATCTACATTGTTTCAACTGCTCGTGTAAATCGGCAGGAGGTACTCCCAGCGAAATGGCTTTCTCAAAGTCCGATTTTGCCAATGCCTTTTTTTTCTGTACCAGATAGATATTTCCACGCAACAAATAAGCATCAGCCGACGAGGTATCCAACCGGATCGCTTCCTCCAAATCAACCAGCGCCAAATCTTCATGTTTCATGTCACGCTCCACATCGGCACGGGCTATATACAGTGTCGCATCCTCAGGATATTCCACAATCATCTTATTCAGAATGGCAAGAGCTTCACGGAACTTTCCTTCTTTCTGTTCCAGCGTAGCCAATCCCAGCCGACCGCTATAACTCTGCGGGTCAAGTTCCAATAAACGATTATAATCAATACGGGCAGCCGGATAATCCCTGCGGAGTACATAAATATACGCACGCATCAATAAGGCTTCCTTATTTTGCTTATCCCCGTCAAGCACCTGGCAATAATCAGTATAAGCGCGATCTGTCTTTCCCATTTCCATATAGATGGCGGCACGGTCCAACAAAATAGGAACTGCCAATGGAGCAAAGTTCAAGGCAAAAGAATAAGATTCGAGTGCCTTATCAAACTCTCCCAAACGACGTTGTACCAATCCCAGATTGGAAAAAAGCAACGCATTCTTCGCATTTTTCGGTTCCAGTTTCAAAGCACGAAGCAAAAGTTCTTCCGCTTGTGGAAGACTGTCTTTTTCGATACAGTCAATAGCCCTTTCGGACAATTGCTGATAAGTTTGCGCATACAAGGCAACCGGGAAACAGAAAAATAAAGCAATAATCGTTCTTACCATGGTTCAGATCTTTTTAGTATTTATAAATCAAAATCAGTCCAACGGATATGCGTCAAATGCAAACAATTCCGTTGACAAATAACGCTCTCCCGTATCAGGTAACAACGCCACTATCTTTTTGTTTTTAAATTCCGGACGCTGTGCTAGTTGACGGGCTGCATACACAGCTGCTCCCGAAGAAATTCCGGTCAACAAGCCTTCCGTTGCCGATAGCTCACGTCCTGCACGAATCGCTTCATCATCAGGCACACCGATAACTTCGTCTATCATAGAAGCATCATAAAGTTTAGGAATAAAATTGGCTCCGATTCCCTGAATACGGTGTGGAGCCGCCTGTCCACCTTCCAATACAGGAGACGCAGCCGGTTCTACCGCTACGATATAAATATCGGGATTATGTTTCTTTAAAGCACGGGCTACACCGCAAACCGTTCCTCCGGTGCCGACTCCGGCAACAAAAACGTCTACTTCACCATCTGTATCCCGCCAGATTTCTTCTCCTGTCGTACGCTCATGCGCCGCCGCATTGGCTGGATTCTCAAATTGTTGCAGAATCACCGAACCGGGAATACTGTCTCGCAATTCCTCAGCCTTTGCAATGGAAGCCGCCATTCCGCCCAAGCCGTCTGTCAGAACGATTTCCGCACCGAGTGCTTTCAACAGGTTACGCCGTTCCAGACTCATCGTCTCAGGCATTGTCAATATCAGGTGATATCCTTTGATGGTAGCGACCATTGCCAGTCCGACACCTGTATTTCCGCTTGTCGGTTCGATTATCGTTGCGCCGGGCTTCAATACCCCACGTGCCTCCGCATCTTCAATCATCGAAAGAGCCACCCTGTCTTTCACACTTCCCGCCGGATTAAAGGCCTCCAGTTTGGCAATAATATTTTGTTCCAGACCATACTTACCACAATAACCGGAAAGCTCCATCAGAGGAGTATTCCCCACTAAATCTATTAGTTTCTTCGCAATCTTAGCCATTTCATTACTTAATTTTTGTCACACACACGACAAAGATATGGAAAAAAAGAGATGTTTTATATTACATCATGAGAAAGATAACGAAAAGTATACTAACTTTGTATCCGTTCAATTATTTTAAATTTACACATTATGAAAAAGAGAATTATCCAATTTCTCACGACATACTTTTTATTTGTCCTCTTGTTTGTTCTTCAAAAGCCGGTCTTCATGGTCTACTACCATGATTTATACGCCGATGTTTCTTTCGGTGATTATTTTAGTGTCATGTGGCACGGCTTACCTTTGGATTTATCACTCGCAGGTTACCTCACCGCCATTCCCGGCCTGATACTTATCGCTTCCGCCTGGACGGATTCGTCTATACTCCGCCGCATCCGGCAAGTCTATTTCGGATTGATAGCATTTGTCATGGCATGTATCTTTATTGTCGATCTCGGGCTATACGGTTTCTGGGGATTCCGTCTTGACGCCACCCCCATTTTCTATTTCTTCTCCTCACCCAAAGATGCTATCGCAAGCGTCAGTTTCTGGTTCGTTTTATTGGGAATATTAGCAATGTTGGTCTATGCGGCTGTTTTATATTCTATCTTTTATATCGTACTGATCCGTGAAAGAAAACCTTTAAAGATACCCTATCGCCGACAAAATGTTTCATTCGCGCTATTATTGCTCACCGCCGCACTTTTCATCCCCATTCGTGGCGGGTTCACCGTATCGACCATGAATCTGAGTAAAGTCTATTACAGCCAGGATCAGCGAATGAATCATGCCGCCATCAATCCGGTATTCAGTTTCATGTATTCTGCTACCCATCAGAATAATTTTGAGAAACAATATCGGTTCATGGACCCTCAAAAGGCCGACGAATTGTTTGCGGAAATGGTAGACAAACCTGCCGTAACTGCCGACAGTATTTCCCAATTATTAAATACACAACGCCCGAATATTATCTTTATTATTCTCGAAAGTTTCTCCACACACCTGATGGAAACTTTCGGCGGACATCCGAACGTAGCTGTCAATATGGATAAATTCGCCAAAGAAGGCATATTATTCAGCAATTTTTACGCTAGCAGCTTCCGTACCGATCGTGGGCTGGCTTCCATCATCAGTGGTTATCCCGGACAGCCAAGCACCAGCATTATGAAATATCCCGAAAAGACGGACAAACTTCCTTCTATTCCACGAAGTTTGAGAAATGCGGGATACAGTCTGGAATATTATTACGGAGGGGACGCCGACTTTACGAATATGCGTTCTTATCTGGTATCCTCCGGCATTGAGAGAATTGTATGCGATAAGGATTTTCCATTGTCCGAACGTACCGGAAAATGGGGAGCGCAGGACCATGTATTATTCCAACGTCTGATGAAAGACATCAAGGAGGAAAAACAGCAAGAACCTTTTCTTAAACTCGTGCAAACCTCAAGCAGTCATGAACCTTTTGAAGTTCCGTTCCACAGACTGGACGATAAAATACTCAATGCTTTTGCCTATGCGGACAGTTGCGTGGGAGATTTCGTAGAACAATATAAGGAGACGCAGCTTTGGAAAAACACCCTATTTGTACTTGTTCCCGATCATCAGGGAGCTTATCCGTATCCGATAGAGAATCCGTTGGACGGGCAGACCATCCCGTTAATCTTGCTTGGCGGAGCAATCAAAGAGCCTCGTGTAATAGATACGTATGCTTCACAAATTGACATTGCCGCCACCTTGCTCGCACAGCTGGGGCTGCCACACGATGACTTTACATTCAGCAAAAACATACTGAACCCGTCATCTCCGCATTTCGGATATTTTACCCGACCGAACTTCTTCGGCATGGTTACTCCCGAAAACCAGTTGGTATATAACCTGGATGCAAATACCGTACAACTTGACGAAGGTCCAGAGAAAGGTGCCAATCTGGAGAAGGGAAAAGCTTTCCTCCAAAAGCTCTACGATGACCTAGCCAAACGATAAAGCCGGAGAACAACTGAATAATCACAGTAAAAATATAAAAACAGAACCAGATGGTACATACTGACATCATCCAATATCTTTCGGAGATAGATACAAATGTTTTCCTATATTTCAATGGTATCCACTCTCCCTTTTGGGACTATTTCATGACTTCCTTTACAGGAAAAATAATTTGGGTACCGATGTACGCCACCATCCTATACATATTACTAAAGAACTTCCATTGGAAAGCCGCTCTGTGTTATGTAGCCGCTATTGCACTTATCATCACCTTCGCCGACCAGATGTGCAGCAGTATCATCCGTCCGGTCGTGGCACGCCTGCGCCCTTCCAATCCGGAAAGTCCCATTGTAGATATGGTATATATCGTCAACAATTATCGTGGCGGGAGCTACGGTTTCCCGTCGTGTCATGCAGCCAATTCATTCGGTCTTGCCATGTACGTGGTCTTCATGTTCCGCAAACGCTGGCTAAGCATTTTCATTATCGTATGGGCCCTCTTCAATTGTTACACACGCGTATATCTAGGGGTACATTATCCGGGTGATTTGCTTGTCGGAGGAATTATCGGCGGATTCGGCGGATGGCTGTTCGCTACCATTGCCCATAAAGCAACCATCTATCTGGAACCTTCTACCCGTATGAAGAGAAAAGAACTCAAACAATGGTCAGTCACTATTTATGTAGGATTACTGACCGTACTCGGAATCATTATCTATTCCACTATTAAAAGCTGGTAGAACACAACGACACTATTTCAAACTGGAAAGTAAAAGCCTGACACCGTTTCCGATGCCAGGCTTTTACTTTTCATCCGGATTCATCAAGCTTTCTTGATATAATCAACAATCCACTGTCCTACTTCTTTCGTTCCGTATTTAGCACCGTCAGCCACCTGAATTTCCGGTGTACGTACATTCTCATCCAAAGAAGCGTCTACTGCTTTACGAATCAGCGCACCCTCTTCTTTGCAATCGAAATACTCGAACAACATAGCTACGGAAAGAATTTGTGCCAACGGATTAGCAATATTCAATCCTTTAGCCTGCGGCCATGAACCGTGAATCGGTTCAAACACCGGAGTACTCTCGCCTGTGGAAGCAGAAGGAAGCAAGCCCATAGAACCACTGATTACAGAACCTTCGTCAGTCAGAATATCACCGAAGGTGTTTTCCGTTACCATCACATCGAAGAAAGCAGGTTCCTGAATCATCTTCATTGCAGCATTGTCCACAAACATATAATCTGTTGTCACTTCCGGATAGTTCGGAGCCATTTCCTGTGCAATCTGACGCCACAGACGGGAAGAAGCCAACACGTTTGCCTTATCTACCACCGTCAGGTGTTTTCTGCGCTTCATCGCATATTCAAAAGCCACTTTCAAGATACGTTCGATTTCCGGGCGAGTATAATAGTTGGTATCATACGCTTTGTCATTATCCTGATACTTTTCACCGAAATACATACCTCCGGTCAACTCACGGATACAGATAAAATCTGCGTTCTCTACCAGTTCCGCACGCAACGGAGATTTGTGAATCAGGCATTTGAATGTCTGCACCGGACGGATATTAGCGAAAAGTCCCAATTTCTTACGCATCGCCAACAAACCTTGTTCCGGACGTACCTTAGCAGTAGGGTCGTTATCAAATTTCGGATCGCCTACGGCAGAGAATAAAACAGCATCCGCATCTTTACAAACCTGATAGGTTGCTTCCGGAAACGGATCGCCTACTTTATCAATCGCATCAGCTCCACAGATTGCATATTCGTAACTTACTTTGTGGCCAAACTTCTCGCAAACAGCACTCATCACATCTACACCTTGCACAGAGATCTCCGGTCCGATGCCGTCGCCTGCTAATACAGCAATTTTAAAATCCATAATCGTTTATTCTTCTATTTATATATTCTTATAAAAAACATTCTTTGGGCAAGTTATCTCTCACTTGCTCTTCTCGTATTCATCTTCGATGAGGTTCAACATCTTCATAGTAGCTTTGATGGCAGCTTCCGTCTGATCGGCATCAAGTCCGCGGGTACGGAACACCTGCTCGTCATAACTCCATGTGATTACTGTCTGCACAAATGCATCCGTGCGCCCACCAGGAGGGATTGTCACCGCATAATTGGTCAGCATCGGGAATTTGCGTCCCAATGTCACCTTATATATCTTACGCAATGCACGAACAAAAGCATCATACTGGCCATCACCGCCTGAACTCTCTTCGTACTCTTTTCCGTTGATTTCTATCTTCAACGTAGCCATCGGTTTCAATCCATGAGCCAGATTCACAAAATAGCTCTTCAGTTTGACCTTCTCACCAATCGCTCCATGCTTCAACACATCAGAAACGATGTACGGCAAATCTTCCTGTGTCACCAATTCTTTCTTGTCGCCCAGTTCGATGATACGCTCCGTCACCTTGCGCATAGCATCTTCATCCAGCTCCAATCCGAGGTCTTCGAGATTTTTGCGGATATTGGCTTTGCCGCTTGTCTTGCCCAACGCATATTCACGTTTACGGCCAAAGCGTTCGGGAAGCAAATCATTACAGTAAAGATTATTTTTGTTATCTCCGTCGGCATGTACTCCTGCCACTTGCGTAAAGACATTCTCACCTACAATCGGTTTGTTGGCAGGTATCATAATGCCCGAATAAGACTCCACTACCCGGCTGACATCATTCAAACGGCTCTCGTCGATATTGGTCGCCGCATTGAAATGATCTTTCAGGATGGCTTGCACACTTGCGAGGGGAGCATTTCCAGCCCGTTCGCCCAGTCCGTTGATGGTGGTATGCAGTCCTTTGACACCGCTTAATACGGCTGCAAGAACGTTGCTCACTGCCAAATCATAGTCATTGTGCGCATGGAAATCGAGATGAGTATTCGGATAACGTTTCTTCATCTTCCGCATATACTCTATCACTTGCAAGGGATTCAAGATACCCAACGTGTCAGGCAACATATAACGCTTGACACTCGTCTCTTGCAATCCATCCATCAACTGGAATACATATTCGGGAGAATCCTTGATACCGTTACTCCAATCTTCCAGATAAACATTGACGGTTATATCCTGCTCGTCGGCATAATGCACCACATTAATGATATCTGCCAGATGTTCTTCCGGTGTCTTTTTCAGTTGTTGCGTACAATGCTTCAGTGAACCTTTGCAAAGAAGATTAATCACGCGGCAACCGGTACGCTGAATCCAATCGACAGAAGTATGCCCGTCAACAAAGCCGAGCACTTCCACTTTATGGAGCAGATTACGACGGGCCGCCCAGTCGCAAATCATCTTCACGGCTTCAAACTCACCGTCCGACACACGCGCCGAAGCAACCTCCACCCGGTCTACCTTCAAATCTTCTAACAGCAAACGGGCGATCATTAGTTTCTCATGAGGCACGAAAGATACTCCGCTGGTTTGTTCACCATCACGGAGCGTTGTGTCCATGATTTCTATTTTCACGCCTTCTTTTCCCATTCTTCTATTTTATCTTTATTGCTTAACAAGAAATCGATATCGTCCAATCCGTTCATCAAACAAAGTTTCTTGTAAGCATTGATTTCAAAATGTTCACTTTTACCTGTCGCCTTGTTGGTGATGGTCTGTTCGGGAAGATTCACTTCCACTTCCATCTTCGGGTCTGCTTCTATCGAATCAAACAATTCTTGCAGAAACTCTTCGGTTACAACCACCGGAAGCACAAAGTTGTTCAACTCATTATTCTTATGAATATCGGCAAAAAAACTGGATACCACCACACGGAAACCATATCCTGCAATGGCCCAGGCTGCGTGTTCACGGCTGGAACCCGAACCGAAGTTCTTACCTGCCACCAATATCTGTCCGCTGTAAGTAGGGTTGTTCAACACAAAATCCTTGTTCAGGGAACCATCTGCATTGTAACGCCAGTCACGAAAAAGGTTATCACCGAAGAATTTTTCTTCACGAGTGGTTGCTTTCAAGAAACGTGCCGGAATAATCTGGTCGGTATCTACGTTTTCTAAAGGAAGAGGTACACAAGTACTTGTGATTATATTAAATTTTGTCTTAGCCATCGCCTTATTTATGAATTATAAATTATGATTTATGATTGAAATTACATCAGTTCTCTCGGATCGGTAATCACACCTGTCACCGCAGCTGCAGCAGCCACCAGAGGACTAGCTAACAAGGTACGTGCACCAGGTCCCTGACGTCCTTCGAAGTTACGGTTGCTGGTAGATACCGAATATTTTCCGGCAGGAATCTTATCATCGTTCATCGCCAGACAAGCAGAACATCCCGGCTGACGAATAGCAAATCCGGCTTCCGTCAAAATCTTGTCGATTCCTTCCTTACGGATCTGTGCGTCTACCATCCATGAACCCGGAACCAGCCATGCAATTACATTTTCCGCTTTCTTGCGGCCTTTCACGATGGAAGCAAATGCACGGAAATCTTCGATACGCCCGTTTGTACAAGCGCCGAGGAATACATAATCAATCTTTTTGCCCAACAAAGATTCACCCGGTTGGAAGCCCATGTAGTCCATTGATTTCTTGAATGAAACCTGTGCAGCTTCGCTCATTCCTTCCATCGTAGGAATGTGCTGTGTGATGCCCATACCCATACCCGGATTCGTTCCGTAAGTAATCATCGGCTCAATATCAGCAGCTTCAAAACGGACTTCCTTGTCGAATACGGCATCGTCATCACTCTTCAATGTCTTCCAATATGCCAAAGCCTTGTCCCATGCTTCACCTTGCGGAGCACTTTCACGTCCCTTGATATATTCAAAAGTCACTTCGTCTGGAGCAACCATCCCCCCACGTGCACCCATTTCGATAGAAAGGTTACAGAGGGTAAGACGTCCCTCCATTGTCAGATTGCGGATAGCCGAACCTGCATATTCTACGAAGTAACCGGTAGCACCGCTGGTAGTCATCTTAGACATCATATACAGAGCTACATCTTTTGCAGTCACCCCTTTGCTCAGTTCACCGTCTACCGTGATACGCATTGTTTTCGGTCTTGACTGAAGAATACATTGCGAAGCCAATACCATTTCCACTTCACTTGTTCCGATACCGAAAGCGATTGCTCCCATCGCACCATGAGTAGAAGTGTGAGAGTCACCGCAGACAATCGTCATTCCCGGCAAAGTCAAACCACGTTCGGGACCTACCACATGGATAATTCCATTCTTCGGATGCATCATACCGTAGTGTGTCAAACCAAAATCCTTCGCATTCTTAGTCAGTGTGTCGACCTGCGTTTTAGAAATCGGATCTTCAATCTCCTTATCCTGATCGTGTGTCGGTGTATTATGGTCGGGCATACAAAATACCTTTTCCGGACGCAACACTCCGATTCCACGTTCACGCAATCCGGCAAAAGCTTGCGGACTAGTCACTTCATGACAATATAAGCGATCAATATAAAGCTGTGTAGGACCATCTTCCACAGTAGTCACCACGTGGGCATCCCATATCTTATCAAATAATGTATTCATCTGTTTATTTACTATTTTACTAATTACTATTTACTATTTTAAATGCCGATACGACTGTCAGTCTCTTTTTTATGATTTGAATTTGTTAATACAGTCAATATAAGCTTCTACGGAAGCGGCAATAATATCTGTATTAGCTCCAAAACCATAATAAATCTGGTTATCGTATTCTACCTGCATGTGTACTTTACCTACATCATCACTTCCCTTGCTGATAGCCTGAATAGTAAACTCTTTCAAAGTCATGTGGCGTTCTACAATCTTCTTCAATGCCTTGATAGCTGCATCTACCGGACCGTTACCACTGGCACAAGCCTCAAACTTCTCACCGGCAATGTTCAATCCCAAACTAGCTACCGAACGAACGCCGACACCACTCGTCACCTGCAAATAATCCAGTTTGATGCGATGATTCTGGCTACGGTCTGCACCTGCCAATACTAAAATATCGTCATCATTAATATCTTTCTTCTTATCAGCCAACTTCAAGAACTCATCATATACCTTATCCAGCTTTTCCTGCTCCAAGTCAACTCCCAAAATAGAAAGACGATTTTTCAACGCGGCACGTCCGCTACGGGCTGTCAATACGATAGAGTTATCATCAATACCCACATCATGCGGATCAATAATCTCATACGTCTGTACATTCTTCAACACACCGTCCTGATGGATACCTGAAGAATGTGCGAAAGCATTACGTCCAACGATCGCTTTATTCGGCTGTACCGGCATATTCATCAGGCTGGATACCATGCGGCTGGTCGGATAAATCTTCTGTGTATTGATATTGGTCTGAATATCTATTTCGTGGTGACTCTTGATAATCATGGCGATTTCTTCGAGGGCAGTATTTCCTGCACGTTCGCCGATACCGTTGATGGTAACTTCCACCTGACGTGCGCCGTTCAAAACACCGGCTATCGTATTGGCAGTAGCCATACCCAAGTCGTTGTGACAGTGAGTAGAAAGTATGGCATTATCGATGCCGTCTACATGGTCGATCAGGTATTTTATTTTAGCACCATATTCTGAAGGTAAGCAATAACCCGTTGTATCAGGAATATTCACTACGGTAGCTCCCGCTTTGATAACGGCTTCCACCACACGTGCCAGATATTCGTTATCCGTACGGCCTGCGTCTTCTGCATAAAACTCTACATCGTCCACAAAACGGCGGGCATACTTCACGGCAGCTACCGCACGTTCGATAATCTCCTCACGATTCGAATTGAATTTATATTTAATGTGCGAATCAGAAGTACCGATACCGGTATGAATACGTTTATGTTTAGCAAATTTCAGTGCATCTACAGCAACATCAATATCTTTTTGAACTGCACGTGTCAAAGCACAGATAGTAGGCCAAGTCACCGCTTTTGAAATCTCAATCACTGAATTAAAATCTCCCGGGCTCGAAATGGGGAATCCGGCTTCAATCACGTCTACTCCCAGCGCTTCCAATGCCTTTGCTACCTGAATCTTCTCTACTGTATTCAACTGGCATCCCGGAACCTGTTCACCATCTCTAAGAGTGGTATCAAAAATAAATAACCTATTGTCCATATTCAATGTATATTATATAATTATTAGCATTAAAAAAAGCCTTTCACACTTGGAAGTGAGAAAGGCTTTCGTATATTTTCATTTATACACATTTACGCGCAGCACTCACTTCCACTAACCTTTGATAGTAGAATAATAATACCGCATAGTAGAATATGTATAAACATTTGGTTCATTTCTTGTCTCTTTTATAGTTTGACGGTGCAAAGGTATGGATTATTTCGTTATATCCAAACAAAACGTTACTTTTTTATCATATAAAATTTCATTTCATAAGTTTTAATCGGGTATTATCTAAAATATATCACTAAAGAAATCAAAAGATATGCAGACCATACTCACACAATGGAGCCGATGAAAGCTTTATAAAAAAACAAGCGGAAAAATATACAAGGAAACACCGTGCATATCTTTCCGCCATAATTTTAGCTATATATATTATTTCAAAGGAGTAAATTCCCTATATTCCCGAGACATATCCAAACTTCCATATTCTCCCCATCGATCATAAACTGCAAACTTCGCGGTTGTGAGTTCTTCAATATCCCAATAATGATCTTCACCGAAATAAATCGTATTGGAACTTTGGTTATAAAAAGCCCACCGATAATAGATTTCACTCTGGGATTCCTCACCATCCTTACCTGTTACAACAATAGTACGTGTACAAGTACCATCTCTTCTGAACCGATAAATATCCTGAGCCGTTTCTTCCGTATCATAAACGACCTTTTCACCGGCCCATACCACATCACAAATCAAAGAGATAATATTATCTTCTCCTTCCTCATAGTATCCGCTCTTTTCAACACAACCGGTCAGGAAGAAAAAAACAGAGCAAACAAGAGGGATGCATAACCTTTTCATCTACGTAAAAATCTAAGGTCTGCTATGTATGGAATCTCTTCATTCAGACTGACCACTTCAAAATCCCAGTCCACATTATCGTTTGCAAACCATTCAAAGCAAGGATTGATGTGATAGCCAACACCACAGAACAATACCCCGACATTTTCCTTTTCACCCTTGCCATTCAATTCACATGTTACCAAGAATGCCCATCCTGCATTCTTATAAGCCTGTGGATTCAGCTCTACAGATGTCTCGATATAATTACAATCACTAACATAATACTGTTCCTTGTAACTAGTCACATTTAAAGAAGAGACTGTCGAAGAATAGTTGCCGCCCAGCTTCTGGCGCAGTTCCACCGGAGAATCCTCATTTATACGGTTTACATAAATTTCATCTTCAGTTATCATTACGATATAGTCAACTGCACAAGAAGAAATCAGCTGCTCCGATATCTGATTTATACGCGAAAGACTCTTGTTGAAAATTTCAAGGTTCAGCAAATTGACCGAATTTAATTCTTCCACAGCTGAATTCTTTATATACGACAAAACTGAAGTATGCTTGTTTGAGTTGACATAATATTCGTGAGTAGTTTTATTAATATCCACAAAGTCATTCAAAACGGCAACATCCTGTTCATAATTACGACTTGCAGGAGTAGGAACATTCAAATTATCCCGGCAACTCTGAAAAAACAAAGTAAACAGGACAAAAGTCAAGGTAAAGATCTGCTTCATAACTGGTAATATTATTGATTCGCATTAGCAATAATTGATGGTAAATGTATTAATCAAATCATTACAAAACAACATCAAAAGCATAAAAACAAGTTAATATTAACATGAATTATAACATGTGGCACAGCATCCTCAATTTTCTTCCTCATGCTTCATCCGGCAAATGCTCCCAAAACCTTTCTTAATTCGATTAACGTCAAATATATTTGTTGTTCTACTGTACGGACTGATATATTCATCTTGTCTGCAATTTCTTTATGACTTTTCCCATAAAAACGACTAAGTTCAAATACAGTTCTTCTGCGTTCAGGAATGCTTTCTAATTTTAAATAAATACCTTGCAATATTTCACGAAAATAAATACTCTCCAACAAATCACGATCTGTCAAATCTGATGACTCTTCCAAAAAACGCTCCTTATATTCCAACCTAATTTTCTGATGTTTAGATATATTCAGAGCTATATTTTTAGTCATAATCAGAATATAGGCATCAAGTTCCCTTTTATTATCAATCCATATACTTTGCTGCTCCCAAAGTTTAGTAAAAACTTCCTGAGCTACATCTTCTGCATCCAATTCTGATTTTAATAAACTATAAGCCAAATTCTTTACTTTAGAATAATTGACCTCAAACAACTGCAAGAATACGCCAACATTTCCTGAGGAGGGTTCATTTCTCATAACTTCAATATAAAAAAGAATATCAACCGATGAATAAAACAAATATGCTAAAAGATACCATTAAAGTCTACAAATCTCAGAAAACTATATACCCCAATCCATTACCGGTATAGAAAAAGGTACGAAATCCTTTTTCAGATCCCGCACCTTTTTATTTATCTCTCAAACTTACAAATACAAGTTAAACTCTGTAACATACTTATTGCTACTTTCAGAAGACAAAACCTCATATTTAAGAAATTTGAAAGATGTAGGAGATTTAAATTTTATATATAAATCCGCCCCACTGATAACCTTCACATCCAAAGTTCCTAAAGAACGCCAACTACCTCCATCTTCAGATACAGAAACTGCAATTTTTTTAGGTGGATACCAAGAAACATCAAAATGAATATGCATGCCTTGTACCTCTTCTAACAACTGTGGCAATTCAGCAATGAACCAAAGTTTATTATTTGCCCCATAGGCAGTAATTCCAGAATAAGTACTACCATCAAGAATTGAACTTGGACTACCTTCAACACCTGGAGAAGTCGTAATCTTCCATCCTGTTCTTTCTCTGCTAGCCCACATAGGATCCGGTTCAGACACTTGTTCCAAAACATTAGAAGTCTTAATAATATTAACATCGATCTTATTGGTTTCTGCATCTCCGTTGATGTACTCATTCTCCTGTGTAGCAGAAGCTGAAATAGAAATTGAATACTCTTCATCCTTATCGGTAATTTTCAGAAAATCATCTGAAATTTCACAAACAATCTCTTCTGAAACCAAGCTCCCGGCAGGAATCACAATTGAATTAGATGAAAAAGCTATGTTACTCAATAGACTTTCATCCAACCCTTCCACATTCAGCGTAAACTCTGCATCTTCTTTCAACACTTTATCCAACTGGACAGTAAACTTGAAAGCCATCTTATCTTCATTAAGAATCTCTCCATTAGCATAAATACGTGTAAAAGACAGATTATTTCCGCTTTCCCCCACCAAAGCTACATTAGAAGAGAAAGATGCCTTATTAAGGAGCATTTTAACTGAAACAGGCTTTACAAATTCACCGTTACTACCATGAATAGCAGCAACATTCACCTCTATTTCATACTTCTGTTCGGATAAATCATTGATAAAAGAAAAATCGTCCAATAATACAGACTGTTCCACTTCACCAGCAGGTATGGTTACCTGTTGAGGAAGATTTATTTCCTCACCTGAAATATTCTTAAATGTATAAGCCAAATCTACAGTAACCTCATTAGGAGAAGCCGTAGCCAACTGAACCTTGAAAGCCACTTCCTTATCAACATTCAGAGTTCCATCTGCTGCATAAGTAACCTGATAACTGCCATTCAACGGATCTTCCGAATTTGGAAGAAACAAAGATATAGCAGTATTTGGATAATCAACCAAATCCAATGTTTCATCTTCCTGACAAGAAATAGCCAGAAAAGGTAATAATGCAAAAAATAAATATTTATACGACATAATTATATCTTTCTAATTTAATGTATTATCTTACAAATCTTCCGGATAACGGTAAGGAGTAGGATCATTCTTTTTATAAAAAATACTCGGTGCTTTCAAAGGGGAACCATAAAGAGTCTTAACACCACTCAATTTAGAGAATACCGACTCATACTTATTCGGACTAGGAGCAAATCCCATAAACCAACCATACTCCTGATCTATAAGACTCTGAGCTCCATATTCTCCCAAGCTTCCTATACCCAAATTAAACTCGATAGCCATACCTGCGCATTCTTTAAATGTCAATCCCCCAATAGGTCTTGCAGCACCACCATAATTTGGTACCACAATGTCAATCCAGTTTTTAACATCAACACCATCTACAGAAGTTGCTCCATACATTGCCCTATAATCAAAAACAGTGACTAACTTATCCGGCATAACTAACTTTGTTTCATAGCACAATCTTGCAGCTGCTTCTCTACCATGAGTTGTAATTGCTGGATTGTCAAGGTCATCAGGACCTGGTTCCGTAGAATATTCATCATCAAAATTAACTCCATCAAGGTTGTATGCCTTACAATATTGAGCCAATTCACGTGCAAAATCTTTTGCTCCTTGCTTTGAAAGTTGAGCAACTCCTGCTACATCATGATTACCCAATATTCCTAATAATACCTTAATGCCACGCTTGCGTAATGGTTGCAAAAGCGTTTCATTATTATCTAACAAATACTGAACATTCGGATTACATTTCACATAAGGGCGTCCGGCCTCTGCGTCATAGTTGATATTTGCAGCAAACAATACTACAACATCCCAAAGATATTTTCCATTCTCCAACTGGAAAGAAAGGGCATTTAAAGGATTTACATCATTTACTTCAAAAAACAGAAATCCTTTTACCACATCTTCTCCTTTAAAAACATCACCCGATTTTCTTATATCTTTTATGAGATAAACACAGTGACGACTTTCTTCATCCTTGATTGTTATATCTGAACTATTTTCAACAACAGCAAGAGGCAAAGCATAAGTCTTCTCCGCTTCCAATTTGTCATCCGCCGTAATTGTCACCTCTACTTCCATTTCTTTAGTTTTTCCATCAGCCATTTGTAGAACGCCATTATTTGCCAATGCAACTAAACTTCCCGGAAACATTTCAAAGTCAGTACCATGCAGTTGATTATACGTAGCCAAATAAGACTCATCTATGAGTACCTTAGCTGAAGAGGAAGAAGTTGCCTCTTTAGTCAGATTCATCTTCACCACAGTGGAATATTTCTCCGTATATAACTCCACTACATTAATTGACTTATTAGACTTTCCATCAGCTAAAAATGCACAATTTTCATAAATGCCATCTAAAGTCGATTCATCAAACTGTTTTCCTATTTCCAAATCATCTGCACAAGAAGAACATAGTGATGCCCCTACAAAGAACAGAGCACCCAATAACAATGTATGTATATTTTTTCGTTTCATATGTACTCTATATTTAGTTTGCAATTATTTTACCGGAGGAAGTTCCACATTTACCCATGTCGGAGCTCCAGAAGCAGTAATGTCATTTCCGTTTCCTGTATGATCCTTAATAGCACTACCTGTTCCTTCATTAAACTTCCAATATGCTACCAATCCTGAAGCATGTGGATCTACTTCATATGGATTCTTTGCTATTTCCTCACCTGTACGCTGGATATTCCAAATACGCACTTCTGAAATATCACCAGGCAGCCAGCGCGTATTATCGTATGACTTGCCAATATAACATCCAGATGTTAAATTCAAAGCATAAGTGGCATTCTCATCCGAATATACTTTTACGCCATCCTTGTAATAGATACGTTCGTGAGTACCTGCATCATAAACGACAGCAATATGCACCCACTCTTTAGTCGGCAAACCTGCAACTGCATTCGGAGCAGGAAAATTCCCGCCGGGAGCAACACATTGCAACTGGTCACGTGGACGGTCAGCATCTCCAATACGTAAAAGGAAACGACCTTCAATACCAAATATAGAACTCAATGCGTTATCACGCCCAGCTTCCCAATCATCACTGCGCAATAATGCTTCCACAGTAATCGCATTTACATTGCTCATATCTGTCTTCCATGAAATAGGGAAATATATTTTCTCAATATTAGCTACCACATTGATCAATGCCGCACCCTTGAATATAAAATAAGCAGTTCTTTTACTATCAAGTACCTCGATATCCGCATCCGTTATTGTAACCGGTAACACATAGCGTCTTGACTTGTCCAACTTATTTGTGTTTTTAAAGTTAACAACAACATCATCACTACTGATATCTCCCGCTTTAATCGTAACCGACTTGACCGGAATCTCATAATAATCAGCAGCCAAAACCTGTGCGTTATCATTAAAAGCCAAATTATAAGCAGCAGTCAATTGCGGAGCAGCATCAAAAGAAATATTCACCTCTCTATCCAACGGATCAGCCAAGCGATAAGATATGGACCGGGTAGCTTCCGAAATGGTCTCTTTAATCAACAAATCATCCCTAACTTGCTGGGAAGTGACAAATACCTTATTATCATAATGGTGTTCATCATCAATATCATTATTTTGGCAACTTCCCAATACTAATGAGCAAAAAGAAAGGGAAGCAAACATATACTTATGTAATTTCATATCTTCTTTTATTTTGACGGATTCATTATACTAATAACCTCACGAATTGAAGAGAACGTATTATTATAATAATCATCCTGTACATTCATAACAAACATTCCTTTTCTTTCAAATCCAGTTGACGCCTGCACATTCCACCATGCGGCTCCCTGAGTAGCTAAAGTTTTATTTCCTTCAGAGTCAACTGTATTCCAATATCCTATCACCTGATTCTTGTCATCCGGCTGCGGTAGTTGAACACACGCAATAAAACGGTCAGCAGGGACAGGATTTGTCCCTTCATACAATTCTTTCGCATCTTCTCCTGCCTGAACAGCCAATAACGCCTTGACACTTAAATCATCACCATTTGTTGACAAAGCTGTTTTAAGAATAATATAATCAGCCAACCCTATTATTCCCATATTTTCAGCTGTAAGATATTGTACATTAGTATAAAAGAACAACGACTTATCGGATGCTTGCTTCCACTCTTTCAGTTTATTCAAGAAGTTTGTCTGACGAGATGTATATACCTCAAGCTCCTCACCTTTCAAGCTAACCAAAGAACGACCGGTATAATCAGCAATAATACCATCATAATTATCCGCCAAAGCAAGCATCTCACCTGTACGTTTGTCCAAATAAGCCCGACCTTCTTCTTCCGTCAAGTCAGGATTAGCTTTCTTCATCTCCTTCCATTCTTCCTCAAATTTAGAAAAATCAATACTGTACACCACCTTCGTACCTTTCTCTCTGACTATTCTTATTTCGTCCAGCATATTTCCGGACAATTTATCCGGATTATTCAAACTGATATAGTCGATACTGTCAGGCAAAGCGGACAATCTTTCGGCCTGTTTGGAAGGATCTGCCACATTCTCCACAGATACTATAGTCAATTTATGCTCACTTGCTTTATAAATATTCAGATCTTTCAGATAATCAGCGTATAGTTGAGGATTTTGTTCTTCAAGCGAAGGAGTATGTATATCCAGGCTCTCCACATCCGTCCAGTCCTCACAAGAACAGAATGAGAGTGACATAGTCATGCATATCGCAACACACAGTCCGCTATATCCAAATGTATTTTTCATAAACATTATCTACTTTATTATATTACTTTGTTTTTTTAGCCCACCAGAGATCACGTCCCATATCATCCCGGCCACCCAGATAAGTAACCACGGCATAATTTATATTTACAGGATTATCTCCATATTCCGATACTGGATAAGGAATACGCCGCGCACCTCTTTCCGAGTCAACGATACCGCCACTCTTATTACCGACCGCAGTAGCAGGAATCAGATGCGGATAGCCGGTACGACGGTAATCCGCCCATGCCTCATTACCCAACTGCCAGTTAGCGATCCATTTCTGAATGATAATACGCTCCTGTTTTTCTTCTGGTGAAGCAGCATTATCCCATTTCACAGTGATTCTGGACAAGTCTCTGTCATAAGAATTCTTTCCGTCCGGATCTACATAAGTTTCAGGGCGTAAAGTCTCGTTATTCAGATATTCCTCTGCTCCGTCCGCCCCCCACTGTTCGAATGACAAGCGAATACCGGTATTGTAAAACTCACCGGCTTCACCTCCCATATTGAAATTATAGATAGCCGCCGCTTCTGCACGCAGGAAAGCGACTTCCGCAGCATTCATCCAATATAACGGATCATTCGGCTTCATATTAATTCCGGAATATTTGTGTCCGGTAGTTTCAAGCACCGGGATAATAATACCTCTACGCAATCCGACATACTCATGTCCTTTCCATTCCGACTTGACAAAATATTTTTCCCGCCGAGGGTCTTCATAACCATTCATATAGCAGATAATATCGGCTGCTGCATGTGTATCTCCACCTGTCAGACAGGCGCTATTATCTTCTTTGTGAACACCGATATGATTGTATTCCTTAGCCACATAAATAGGGTTATTTACAGAACCGGAGAAATAACTCCATGCCGCATTATCTGTATTCTGTTCGATCACACCACCGTTTTGGGGGTCAACAGCTTCTTCCGCCATCTTCTGTGCTGTCACCTTGTCAACATTGGCTATGCGAATAGCCAGACGAAGTTTAAGCGAATTGGCAAAACGAATCCATTTTTTCACATCACCCTGATAAATGTAGTCAGCCGAAGCAGTCAAACGGTCATTCGGATGCTCATTCAACACACCGATAGAATGATTCAGTTCTTCAAAGAATTTATTATAAACTTCCTGTTCCGAATCATACGGAGTTGTTATAGAACCATCCGCTCCTATTTTAGAATACGGAATCGGTCCGTAAGCATCCGCAATACGATGCATGGCTGCAACCTTTATAATTGTCGCAATAGCCAAAGGAACCGGGTTGTTCGTATTTTGTGATACTACCTCTACAATACTCAAGTTGGAATAAAGTACCGGAAGCACCTTATCACTTTTCAGAAAAACATTTGTCCAGCCATCTTCAGGGTTAAAGTTCGAAATCGTACGTTCCCATGATGCTTTGGAATCGGCAAAATATCCTCCCATAGGACCGCCCAGCAAACAATCTGTAAACTGTGCCGTATTGACATCCGGAGAGACCACACAACCGGCAAGGTTGTTCATGGCCGAACCCAGCGCATAGTCGTCGGCAGACAAGTCGCCTGGTTGGTAAGGGTTTGAATTGATATCCTCATACTTGGCGGTACAGGATGACACAGCCGCCATTAATGAAGCGAAAATAAATGTATTTAATATCTTTTTCATAGTCACTTTTATTAGAATTTGAAATTCAGACTGAAACCTACATTACGCAAAGAAGGCATCATGAAGTTGTCGATTCCCTGATAGAAATTATCTGTCGATGCCACAGCCTCCGGATCGAAAGGAGCCTTGTTGTAAATCATCCACAAGTTGCGACCTATCAATGAAACTTTAATGTCACAGACATTAGCCAGCCATTTTCTCGGAATAGTATAACCTATCGAAGCCTCCTGCAAACGAACGTTGGTAGCCGAATAAGTATAATACTGCGGCACAGCGGTGCTACCTACTGTTGTATACCAATTCTCCGGATTAACTCTGTCATTTCCATTAATCAATACAAAACCATTATCACGCGCATCGGCTGAAGCCTCGGAAACGCCAAACTTATCAAGTATAGCCTGTGTTCTTGAAAATACTACACCACCCAGACGAGCAGAAATCATGAATCCTACATGGAAATTCTTCCACATAAAGTTGTTACGCCATGCAAGATTTCCCTTCGGCAATACACTTCCCAACTTGATATAAGAATCGGGGTTATCTATTTTCTGAGTATATACGTTATTCGATTCATCCATATAAATAGCACCGTTAGCATCACGACGTAAATCTGTACGTGAATATAAATCTCCCATACTGCCACCTTCACGCAGGATAAAACGTAAATCTGCATATCCGCCCATATCAAGTGAAGGTATGGAGAAAAGCTGCCCGGTTATAGGATTGATAACATTGTCCGCCAAAGATTCAATCTTGTTCTTATTCATTGAATAAGTCAAACCACTCATCCATGTGAAATTACGCCATGTATTTTCAAAATTCAGAGCAAGCTCTATACCTTGATTGCGTACGCTACCGGTTTGAATATACATTTTTGAATATTTATTAATCGGAAGTTGCGGATTAAAAGTCTGATTTTCAGTTTTTGCATTATAATAAGTAGCATCCAACTCAAAATATTTCAAGAAACGAGCATTAAAACCGATTTCAAAAGAATTAGTACGTTCCGGTTTCAATGAATACATCGGATATTGAGTCAGTACGCTCCATTGATTGGCAGAAGTGCTCCATTCGTAGCGCGGATTGGCAAGATAACGTTGGAAAGCCGAACCGACAGAGGCAAACGAACCACGCAGTTTAAGATAAGACAAATAATCTTTATTCAAATTAGGCATCAGTTCTGAGAGAACAACAGACAAACCTACTGACGGATAGAAGAAGCTCTTTGATGTAGAATTAGGTCCGGCTAATTGTGAAGGCCAGTCGTTACGTCCGGTAAGTGTCAAATAATAAGTACTCTTATATCCCAATTCAGCAGAAGCATAAATAGACTGAGTCTGCTCTCTCCATCCTTCTTGCAGACGACGGGCTTTCTGGCTTAAATTCTGAATAGCGAAATAATTGGTCAAACCGACCTGCTCACCCGGAAATGCATCACTGCCATCAGCAATTCCACCGCGGACTGTCATTAGATCTGATCGCACATCAGTAAATGATCCACCGATATTAGCACTCAGATTCCAGTCTTCACCAAAGTTCTTATTGATACTTACCAGAAAATCTGCATACAATTGTTTGTCCGAAGTCTTGGTTATACCGTACAAACCACGAGAAGAACCTTCCGTAAGCTGTGTATTGGTAGAAGCATAAAATTTCTCTGTATAATCATTATTGGCATTATCCAGACTTACGCGTCCTGAAACAGTCAGCCAATCCAATATTTTATAATTCAAACTTGCGCTCAACATATAACGGTCTTTCTTATTCTCACGCAAGTTGCGGTAATTCACCCAATATGGATTCTGCATCGTCATTGCAGCATCACCGATCGACCAGTTTTGAAGATAAACTTTACGTGCCGGATCATACAGTTCGTACAACTTCGCATCTTCCCAGTCATTACCGCGAGGATATAGGTAAGCTCCCACTAACGGGTTATTATATTCTCCCTGATTCACCATATTGCGGTCATTTTGCAAAATATAGCTGGCAGCTATATCAAGAGTCATCTTGTCGTTCAAGAAAGAAGTGGTATTGCGTACGCTGAAATTATAACGACTGTATTTATTGTTAGGAGTAATACCTTTTGAATTGATGGCAGCAGCCGATGCATAAGTTTGATTTTTTTCTGTACCGGTAGAGAAAGAAACACTTTCCGTGTTGATAATACCAGTCTGGAAATAATCATCCTTAGGATCATAGCCACGATAATTAGCTACTGTTAATTTTTCTCCCCAACTACGGTCTGAACCATCCAGGAAGCTTCCTCCTACACCGGTTCCATAACGGGTTTGGAAACGAGGCATTACGAAAGGCTGATTGAACTCCATACTTGAATTTACAGATATGCTAACCTTACCGACTTTTCCTTTTTTAGTTGTAATGATAATGGCACCATTGGCAGCTTCCGAACCATACAATGCAGCGGCAGCGGCACCAGTCAGAACCGACATAGATTCAATATCATCCGGATTGATATCTGCAATAGGCTCGGTAGCTCCCTGAGAATCAAATTCTTTTCCCCCACCTTTGCTACTACCGGCAAACATCGGGACACCGTCTACTACGTACAATGCATTGGAAGATTGCATAATGGATTTTGTTCCACGCATTACAACTTTAGATACGCCTCCGACTCCTGATGAAGAAGCATTAATTGTGACACCCGCCACTTTACCGTTAAGGGAATTAACAAAGTTAGCATCTTTATGTTCTGTCACCGCGTCTGTATTAACCTGCTGTACATTATAGCTCAATGCCTTTTCTGCACGCTTGATACCCAATGCAGTAACAACCACTTCGTCCAAAGTCTGAGTATCTTCTTTAAGGATTACATGTATAGATGATTGAGTACCTACCTTAATTTGTTGTGAAACATAACCTATATAAGATATATTCAAAATTTCATTTTTAGCCGCTTCGACCGTGAACTCTCCATTGATATCACTGATCGTTCCCTTACCTGTGGACATTGCAGCTATATTAACTCCAATTAGAGGCTCACCCGCTTCGTCTACAATAGATCCCTTCACTGTTACTGTGACTGAACCATTATTTACTTGGTCTTGTTTCGTTAAAATGATTTTAGCATTGGCAATTTCAAAATTAATGTGTAATGGAGTCAATGCTTTTTTCAACAGTTCATCAATAGTAGCCTGTTTAACTTGAACCGATATTTTTTGTTCCAAATCAAGATTATTATACATGAATGTATAATTCGTCTTCTGTTCGACTATCTCAAGAAAGACTTTAAGCGTTTGTTCTTTCAAAGATAAATCTATTCTTTGAGAATTTTGGGCACTCAAAGACTGAAATATCAATAAGAAAAAAAAGATATTAGCAAGTATCCTTTTTGTTATTTTTCCCATAATATTATGACTAAGTAAAAAAAAGAAATGATTAATTTTATATATGCTTTTATAGAAAACATGGAAAAATATTTTTCATGTTTTATTTATATTTTCACTTATATCTGATGTTCACCTCCTCTCCGTTTATCTGGTAATCAATTGCTGTTATTCTATTTATTAGATCTAATATTTCTCTTAATGATTCACTTTTCAGAACAAATCCATATTTAACAGACGAATCCGAATTTTCTACGTGGATATTTACTCCATACCATTTTTCCAACTTCGCAAACACTTCTACCGCCGGAGTATTTTCAAACCTGAGCATATTCTGTGTCCATAAACACTCCATTTCAACATCACAGGGGAATAGTTTCCATGATTGTCTGTCTCTCGGTATCTGTACCTGCTGACCAGGTTCTAATTGTACCCTCTCTACAGCATTCTCCACCGTGACAGCTCCTCTGAGCAAAGAAACAGTTGCCATTTCTTCATCCGGATAGGCAGAAACGTTGAAAGCTGTACCGTGTACCACAATATTAATACCTTCTGCTTTAACAGTAAAACTATGCTCATCATCTTTGGTTACATCAAAAAAAGCCTCGCCTTTAAGAGTCACCTCACGATTATCACGATTGAATACGGAAGAATAGCTGAGATAAGAATCCGAATTAAGCCAAACTTGAGTCCCATCCGGAAGAAATATTTGTGTTTTTTGTCCTCTTTCTGCAAATACGGTAAAAACATCCTCTTGCCTGTTGAACTTTCCTGAAAAGTAATAAAATGATGCTGCCGAAACAAGAAGCGGTATCAGAATTGTAGCCGCAATTCGTGTCCAGGAAAAATTATGCGAAGGTTTGTTATCCGTTATCTGATTTTGAATATTATTAAGAACCCTGAATTTAACAGCATCATCCATCACCGGAACTTGCAGGTTTTGCTCCTTCCACAAAATATCCAATGCAGAGTCCATAGCTTCATCTGTTGCTTTTTGAACTTCTGATTTAAGGACTGTGTATTCGGCCGGACTAATTCTTGCTGAGAAAAACCGTCGCAATAAAACTTGGAGCAAATTATTTTTCATATTTCTGTTTTATAAGAAATACGCAAAATCCCCCAAATAGTCCCGACTCAATTTATATGTTATAAAACATAAATTAAAATTCGTTCCTTAACAATAGCAAGACTAATAACAAATAATGCAAGAGAGATAATTCTGATTTCAAAGTCTTCAATGCAAGAGTCAATTGATTCTTCACTGTTTTTTCCGAAATTCCCATCTTTTCGGCAATATCTTTAATCGAACATCCTTTTTCACGACTCAACTCAAAAATCACCAATTGCCTACTACTAAGTTTCTTTTTAGCTTCATTCAGTTTATCAAGAAATTCATCAAAATAAACTTCATTTTCTGTATTATTTTCTGTATAATTCTGATATGCGTCACTTTGAATATAAACTTCAAATGCAACACTATCAATTTTCTTACGAAATGAATCTATGATAAGGTTATGTGCAATAGTATAAAGATAGGATTTAAATGAAGTCTCTAAAGAAAGATTTTCTTTAGTCTGCCAAATCCTCAAAAAGGTTTCTTGCAGAATATCTTCAGCATCATCAGGAGATTTAGTCAAGTTCAGCACAAAACCATAAAGCAAATCCGCATACATAAAGTACAGACGGGTAAAATCCTCATAAGAACCTTGTTTTACCTTCTTTATCAAGTCTATATGCAAATGTTTTTCAACAATCATAGTTTAAGGTTTAAATATAGATCATAAATACTTTTTATCAATAATTCATCCCGACAAAATGAATTCAATATAAACAACCCCATTCAATATCTTTTTATATATTCTCTCTCCGCTACAATTTCTTCTGCAAAAATATTTGCAAATATAATAAACAACATTACAATTTCAAAACTAAAAATTGTTACAATATCAAAAGTTTTTCATTAACAAAATGTTTGGAATATACCTAACTTATAACTTTATCCGAGAAGAAGCAATATAAAATATTAGAAATCAACAGAAAATTTAACTGGCTTCTACTCTGCATTCTCTGATATTGAATTAAAGGTTTCATGACGGAATCCACGTAAGTATGACTGATTAAAAAAAGGATTATGCTATTATGAAAAAACAATATAATAGAGAGGTGAAAATAAAAAAGAGTAGTAAAAGAGGAAATACAAGCATACCAAAGTACCATTGATAAATCAAAAAACAGGGAAGTAATTAGATTCACTATATTTGCTTTCTCGTTTGAGTAATATAAATTCATTTTGTTATACGAATTTTCAGATCGGGAACAGGAACGGCCGGAAAACAGAAAACCCCTTGATTCGTTGCTGAATCAAGGGGCTTCTTAAAAAACGGCGGCTACCTACT
>ERZ791887.413-NODE-413-length-43432-cov-4.108560_pt1 | contig 43432 bp, 34 predicted proteins | sample MGYA00510157_ERZ791887 | MGnify/ENA primary metagenome ERZ791887 (study PRJEB30046, sample SAMN00792112) | human gut metagenome | study: EMG produced TPA metagenomics assembly of the A metagenome-wide association study of gut microbiota in type 2... | reverse complement strand
ATAAGTTGAACTTTTTCCGGCGCACCCGCATAGCGGGTGGTAGTCTTTCTATGAACACAAGCAATAACGCCGCCTCTGGTTTATGCCCAGGGGCGGCGTTATTGCCATGTGACAGTATGATATCCGGTAGGGGAGGGGGAACTTATGCACGCCAAAGGAGAATTCGTAAACGTATTAAAAAAGGCCATCTGGCTTCCGTGGTACACCACCTTCGCTGTCCCATCCGCATTTACCGCCTTGCTTGCGTGCGCCGGGGCGTCCCACCAGTCACCGAACCATTTTCTGAAATCCTCCGTTTCCGTTTGATTGCGGGAAGACTTCAAAATGCCCTTGACATAGAGCGACTCGGTAAGTATATTCTTCATAGAAGGAGTATCGCCGCCGGAGTCAACGCTTGTTTCAAGCGCCGCCCGGTTGAACGGTGTTGCTCCTTCTTTTATTGGGAGAACCTCATGTACATAAAACCTGTTTTCACCACTTGTACGCTTAACGCAAACTCTGGCAAAATAATACCCACCGGAAATCTTGATTGGTGCAGAGCAACCTCTGTACCATAGCCCCTGACTTCCAATTCTCCTGATAATCTGCAACTTTTCCGTGTTTCAGCACATCGGGAACGGCCATAAAAGCGGCGATTTTTTTCTGCCTAATTCCATGGGAAATATCATCCATTACGCCTCGCTTCCGCAAGATACACGAAAACCTTCAGCCCCATTTCCGAAAGCAACCGCGCCGTATCCATGCCGCTCTTTTGCAGGAGGTGCAGGAATAGAGTTTGTTCACCTGATTTGTGGCAGACAAAAGCCCCGGAATCCGAAGAATCCGGGGCGAAGTATGGAGCTAGTGACCTGACTCGAACAGGCGACCTTCTCATTACGAGTGAGATGCACTACCGACTGTGCTACACTAGCATCACAGGAAGCTAGTTAATTATAGCGGAAAATCCTGTGATTGTCAACCCTTTTTTAGAGCTGGATGCCTAGCTCCTGGACTTTTGCCCGCAGGGAAAGCAAATCTTCAAAGGTTTCGGGACGCTTCATGGGGTCTCTGAGCAGTGCAGAGGGGTGGTAAAGGGCGGTCATCCACATATTGCCGCGTCTGACCCAGGTACCATGTTCCCTTGTAATGCGGTATTTTCCGTCAATCAGGCGCATCGCGGCAATTCTGCCCAGGCAGACAATGATCTTCGGCTTGATGAGGGTTACCTGATTGCGCAGGAATCCAATGCAGGCATCCTGCTCTGCTTCCTGAGGATCGCGGTTGTGGGGCGGGCGGCATTTAACAATGTTTGCAATATAGCAATTGGTTCGGTCAATATCGATAATACTCAGCATATCATCCAGCAGTTTTCCTGCCGGGCCGACAAATGGCTCTCCCAGCAAATCCTCTTGCTCACCGGGGCCTTCTCCCACAAACAGGATGTCTGCATCCCGTTTTCCAACGCCAAACACCACATGATGCCGGGTTTCGCACAGACCGCAGCCCCGGCACGATAGGCAGCTTTCCTCCAGCGATGTCCAGTCAAGCATCAGTAATCGCGCCTCCTCTGCTGGCTTCTGCGTCGTCTGACTCTGGCGCGGCGGCGCATTCGGAGCACATTATTGATCACCAGATAACCGCCTACTGCTACCAATGCTGTCAGGCAGAAAATCAGTGCAAATTTAGAAAGTCGAGATTCCGAGTCGCTTCGGTCAGCGCCGCCCAGAATGGACAGCCCCGTGTCGGTGGATTTGCGGATATCCTGCATGGAATATAGCTCCGCTTCGTGTAAGCAGGTGTTGCGATACCAAACCTGCACTGTGGCAACCATGTCGCCCTTTGTAATGGGCGCGGTCAAACCGGTGTCGGTGTATTCCATGATGAGGTTATCCATGTGGGCATCGTTGGGCAGGATGGTGTCCAAATCCAGGTGGGGCTCCGCTACCATGTCGTTGTCTGCGCCGGAAACATGAAACTGCTTGAGCGCCTGCCCATTATACAAAATCCGGGTTGCCTTGAAGTTGCTGTAAACATAATTCATGAGGGTCTGGGCTTCTTCAAAGTTACCGTAAACCTTCACCTGCCAGCCGTTTTCGTAGTACTGACGGGTGCAGCCCAGGACGACAAAAACCATGTCCATATTGTGATAGTTGGCAGTCCACACGAGGCTTGCGCCGGTGCCTGTGGAATAGCTCTGGAAACCGCCGTTGACCTTCTGATCATAAAACTTGGTGATGTTCGTACTGTAAACAAAATAGTTAGTGGATTCCACCACACGCTCATCAGAGCGGTTGGTTGCGGGGACAGTGTATTTCTGCGCAGAGAAAAGCTCCTTGAATTTCTCGTTTTTGATGCACTCCATGGTGATGCGGGCCATATCTCTGGCAGTGGTGTAGGCCTGGCCGCTGTCGCCGCCGTAGACATTGGTGAAATTCGTGTTGGTACAGCCCATCTGCCGGACGCGGGCGTTCATCTTTTCTACAAAGGCTTCCGTGTTGCCGGACACCCGTTCCGACAGAACGATGCAGGCGTCACTGGCGTTGGCCAACACAACGCAGTATAGCAAGTCTTCAACCGACAGCTGTTCGTCATTTTTCAGGTTCACATGCTGCTGACCGGAGGGGAAACGCTTGTTGTTGGTGACCGTGACAATGTCATCCATATTGCAGTATTCCAGTGTCAGCAGCATGGTGACCATTTTGGCAAGGCCGCCAACGGGAAGCCTGGTATCGGGGTTCATGGAATACACCAGCGTTCCGGTGTTCCGCTCGAAGGCAAAGGCAGCCTGGGCGGTGTCCAGCCGCCGTTCCGAGCCTGCCAGCGGGACATAGCCATCCACGGTGCGGCAGCCATTGAGGATGCACACACTGCCAAAGGCAAGGTCAATGTTGGCCGATGGTCCATCTACGGCCACATAACGGGTTTCCGTCGGTACTTCTTCGGCAAAAGCAACTTGCGCCATGCAGAAGAAAACCAACAGCAAACATAATAAACGGGATGAAACGGAATGCTTTTTCATAATTCTCCTCAAAGTAGGGCAGACCGGTCTTGCCCGGCCACAGAAAATCGTGTATAATTAGAAACAATCAAATCCCCGATGAGTGGGATTTCTGGTATTATACCAGCTTTTTTGGATTGCGTCAATGAATAACTTGCGGTGTGGTACGCTCTGAAACAATGAAATGGAGCCTGCACCGCGCTCAATGGAGGAAAAATAGGTGAAATTTGTTTCTTGGAATGTCAACGGCCTGCGTGCTTGCATTGGCAAGGGCTTTTTGGATTATTTTATGGGAACGGATGCGGATGTTTTCTGCCTACAGGAGACAAAGCTCTCTGACGGCCAGCTTTCCCTGGAGCTGCCCGGTTACCGCCTGTATTGGAACTATGCCGACAAAAAGGGCTATTCCGGTACGGCAGTTTTTGTAAAAGAGGAGCCCGTTTCTGTTACCTATGGTGTCGGTGTGCCGGAGCTGGACACCGAGGGAAGAATGATTACATTGGAATATCCGAATTTTTATTTGGTTACCTGCTATACGCCCAATGCCCAGCGGGAGCTTGCCCGCATTGACCATCGCCTGAACTGGGACGAAGCCTTCCGCGCAAGGCTGACGGAGTTGGATGCCAATAAGCCGGTGATTGTCTGCGGTGATTTGAATGTTGCCCACAAGGAGATTGACCTGAAAAATCCCGCCGCCAATCGTGGAAACGCAGGTTTTTCCGACCAGGAGCGGGAGAGTTTTCAAAAAACGCTGGATTTGGGATTTACGGACAGCTTCCGGTATCTCCATCCCGAGGAAACCGGTGCTTACAGCTGGTGGAGCTATATGTTCCACGCCCGGGAGAAGAATGCCGGATGGCGTATTGACTATTTTCTGGTTTCTAACCGTGCTGCTTCTCAAATTCGGGAGGCAAACATCCGCTCAGAAATTCTGGGATCCGACCATTGTCCGGTGGAGCTGGTGCTGGACTAACGAAGCGTATGTTATCGCTCCTGCGTGTGCAAAGTAAAGTGGCTTTTGTGGAAATCCAGCAGCCTCTCATCCCGCATTTTTCCAAGCTCCAGGGATAGGCCGCTGCGTTCCACGGCCAGAAAATCTGCCAATTGCTGCCGGGTGAAGGGAATGTCAAATTCCAGGCTGTTGTGGTGCTGTGCCTCTGCCGAGAGGTAGGACATGAGCTTTGCCCGTGTTGTACGCTGACCCATATGGGTCAGCTTTTCGTTTAAGCGGAGGTTTTTGCCGGCTAAATCCTCCAATAGATTTCGCAGAACAAGGCTGTGATGGCTGCAATTGGAGGGGCACATGGTGAGAATGCGCCCCACGTTCATGGTGAGCACGGTGACCTCCGTTTGGGCAAGCACACTGACGTTGATGGCACTGTCTGGGACACAGGCAAAGGAAACCGCATAGGTCTGTCCCGGACCAAGCTTTGATAAAATGTTCCGATTGCCCCAGATGTCCTCCTGGAGAATCATGACAGTTCCAGAGAGAATCAGCCCAATGGAATCCACGCTGCCACCGGTGCGCAGCAAAAAGGAATCTTTTGGAAAATCCATCTGCCGCGCCCCCAGACAGCTGAGCATTGCGGTCAATTCTTCTTCGGATACCCCGGAAAAGAGACGGGAGTTACGAACTACTGATAAAAAATCATTCATGTAAATTCCTTCTGTTGAAAATTCAACCGACATATCCTCTGCATTATATTATAATCTGGGTGTAGATGCAAGCATAAAACAAAAATTCCAGCAGGGGAGAGAAACACTTCCTGCAATTTCATAACATTTTAAGGAGAAATGAACCATGAAACGACGGATTATTGAAATCGACAAAGAAAAATGCAATGGCTGCGGCGCTTGCGCCGCGGCCTGTCACGAGGGTGCTATCGCCATGGTAGACGGAAAGGCGCAGCTGATGCGGGATGATTATTGCGATGGCTTCGGTGACTGTCTGCCCGCCTGTCCTACTGGTGCCATTTCTTTTGTGGAGCGGGAAGCGGCGGCCTATGACGAAGCAGCTGTTTTGGCAAATAAGCAAAAGAAAGCAGCATCAGCGCCCCATGGATGCCCGGGTAAGCAGATGCGCAGCTTTACTCGTGCTGAGGAGCCGGTCAGTGCTCTGAAGCCCGTCAGTAGACTTTCCCAGTGGCCGGTGCAAATCAAATTGGTTCCCACCAGTGCGCCCTTCTTCCAGGGTGCCAAGCTATTGATTGCCGCCGACTGTACTGCCTATGCCTACGCTGCCTTCCACGAGGAGTTTATAAAGGGACGCATTACGTTGGTGGGCTGCCCGAAGCTGGACAGCGTGGACTACACAGAAAAGCTGACAGAGATTATCAGAAACAACGATATTCAAAGCGTTACGGTTGTCCGCATGGAGGTTCCCTGCTGCGGCGGACTGGAACGCGCCGCAAAGACGGCACTGCAAGACAGCGGGAAGTTTATTCCCTGGCAGGTGGTAACCATTTCTGTTGATGGCAGAATTCTGGACAGATAATAAGGAGATTTTATGGAGAATATGTTTTGCTTTCAGTGTGAGCAGACTGCGGGGTGCAGCGGCTGCACCGGAAAAATGGGCGTGTGCGGCAAGTCTGCCGCGGTTGCACAGCTTCAGGATGAGCTGACCGGTGCCCTTGTTGGCCTGGCGCGTGCCACCGATGGGGATGCTCAGCCTACCGCTCAGACCTGGAAAATCATGGTGGAAGGTCTGTTCACCACTGTGACCAATGTCAATTTCAACGAGCGCACCATCCTGGATATGATTTACCGGGTTCACCAGGAAAAGAACCGCCTGCACCCGGATTGCACCAATTGTGCATCTCCCTGCGGCCGCAATGATGACTATGATATGGAGCTGCTTTGGAACGCGCAGGTGGACATCCGCAGCCTCAAATCACTGATTCTTTTCGGTGTGCGGGGCATGGCTGCCTATGCACACCATGCCATGGTGCTGGGTTATATGGATGAAGAAGTGAATCGCTTTTTCGCCAAAGCGCTGTTTGCCATTGGAGAGGACTGGGGAATGGAGGGGCTGCTTCCTGTTGTGATGGAAGTAGGGGAGAAGAACCTGGCGTGTATGGCACTGCTGGACAGAGCCAATACGGAAACCTATGGCCATCCCGTTCCCACAACCGTTCCTCTGACGGTGGAACCAGGCCCCTTCATCGTGATTACCGGCCATGACCTGCACGACCTAAAGCTGCTGCTGGAGCAGACCAAAGGAAAGGGCATCAACATCTATACGCACGGCGAAATGCTGCCGGCCCATGCCTACCCGGAGCTGAAAAAGTATTCCCACCTCAAGGGTAATTTCGGAACTGCATGGCAAAATCAGACCAGGGAATTTGCGGATATTCCCGCTCCCATCCTGTTCACCACCAACTGCCTGATGCCACCTCGCAGCAGCTATGCCGACCGGGTGTTCACCACCGCTGTGGTATCCTACCCCGAAATACAGCATATCGGGGACGACAAGGATTTTACCCCTGTCATCGAAAAGGCGCTGGCGCTGGGCGGCTACCCGGAAGCCCGGGAGTTTACCGGTGTTAACGGCGGTCACAGTGTCATGACCGGCTTTGCCCGCAATACGGTGCTGGGCGTGGCGGGACAGGTGGTGGAAGCCGTGAAGGCCGGTCAAATCCGCCACTTCTTCCTGGTGGGTGGCTGCGACGGTGCCCGCCCTGGCCGGAACTATTATACCGAGTTCGTCAGGAATACCCCCAGCGACACAGTGGTGCTCACCCTGGCCTGCGGCAAGTATCGCTTTAATGACCTGGATTTGGGCACGGTTGCCGGCCTGCCTCGGCTGATGGATGTGGGTCAATGCAATGATGCCTACAGCGCCATTCAGATAGCTCTGGCGCTGGCAAGCGCCTTTGATTGCAGCGTCAATGACCTCCCGCTTTCTATGGTGCTGAGTTGGTATGAGCAGAAAGCCGTTTGCATTCTGTTGACGCTGCTGCACCTGGGCATCAAGAATATCCGCCTCGGCCCCACGTTGCCGGCCTTTCTTTCTCCCAACGTGCTCGGTTACTTGGTCGAGCATTTCGGAATTGCGCCCATCACCACCCCGGAAGCGGATTTGGAAGCCTTGCTGAAGTAAAAAATGCTGCAAAAAAATCCTCCTGCCATTTTGCTCGGCAGGAGGATCTTTTATACTGTTCCTAAATAGAAAAATTCATAATTGAGTTCGGTGCGAAGCGCCTGTGTCTCCCCTGGAAGGGTGTTGCAGAGCGCCTGCGGGCGTTTCAGTCAGCCCGTTCGGGCTGCCAGTTCCAGGATAGAACTCGTAAATTGTGGACGTTTCAATTCAATAGTATTCTACCTTATTTCTGCTTTTCCGCCTCTTTGGGTCGTTTCAGCTCTTTCAGCACAACGGCGGTTCTGGCGGGCAGATAGAGCTTAATGGTGGAGTTGCCCTCTTTATCCACTTGAGCGGGGTATTTCATATGGGCAACCAAATCGTTGCCGCCGTATTTTGCGTCATCGCTGCACATGGCAACCTCATAATCCGCGATATCCGGCAGGGAAATTTCTACATCGGTGTAGGAATTGCAGGGGCTGAAATTCAGGGCAAACAGCAGTCCGCTGCGGTAGAAGACAATCACCTGACGGGTGGAGTCAATGAGCCGCAGGTTGCCCATCCGCTGGTCAAAGAGGTTTGCCTCCTTGGCGAGATGAACCATGTCTTCGTCAAACTGCCCCAACCACTCGTATTTCAGCTTCGGGTTGTCCCGCAGACTCCACTGGCGGCGGCAGTAGTGGAAGCTCCAGCCGTTGCCCTCCCGCGGGAAGTCAATCCATTCCGGGTGGCCAAATTCGTTGCCCATAAAGTTCAGGTACGCTTCGCCGCCGCCCGCCATGGTGAACAGCCGAATCATCTTGTGCAGTGCGATGGCGCGGTCAATCACGGGATTGTGGGTGGTTTTCTCCATGTCAGTGTACATAGCCGCGTCGGCCAGCCGGAAAATCATGGTTTTGTCGCCAACCAGAGCCTGGTCGTGGCTTTCAACGTAGGCAACCGTACCCTCACCCGGACGGCGCATACACATCTCACACCACATCTTGAAGATGTCCCAGAATTCATCCTTTTTCTCCTTAACGGTGCGCACCCACATATCCGGCAATCCCATGGCCAGCCGATAGTCAAAGCCAATGCCGCCGTCGGAGATTGGCAGGCACATACCCGGCATACCGGACATATCCTCCGCAATGGTGATGGCTGCGGGGTTCACCTGGTGAATCAGCTCGTTTGCCAGCTGCAAATAGGTGATGGCTTCGGTATGGGTGTTGAAGGAGAAGTATTTGTCGTTGGTATTGAAGTCCGTGCCCAGGCCGTGGTCGTGGTAGAGCATGGAGGTTACTCCGTCAAACCGGAATCCGTCAAAGTGGTATTCCGTCATCCAGAATTTCAGATCGCTCAACAGGAAGTGAAGCACACCGGTTTTGCCGTAGTCAAAGCACTTGGTTCCCCAGGCGGGGTGATCGCCCTTGGGGCCGTCATGGAAGAACTGCCAGGTTGTACCGTCGAACATATTGATGCCCTCGGCGGTGTTCTTGACGGCGTGGGAGTGAACCACATCCAGCAGCACCCGGATGCCCATGCTGTGAGCGGTGTTGATAAGATACTTTAAATCCTCCGGCTTTCCAAACCAGCTGGAAGCGGCATAGAAGTTGGAAACCTGATAACCAAAGCTGCCATAGTAGGGATGCTCCATGATGGCCATCAACTGCACGGTGTTATAGCCTGCCTTTTTAATGCGGGGAAGAATCAGGTCGGCAAATTCACGGTAAGAGCCAACCTTGCCTTCCTCCTGTGCCATACCCACATGGGCTTCGTAAATGAACAGGGAGTCTTCCCCCTGGAAGCTCTGGTCTGTCCATTGGAAGGTTTTCCGGTCGTCCACCACCTCGGCGCAGAAAAGCCGGGTTTGCTTATCCTGCACGGCGCGGCGGGCATACAGGGGAATATGCTCCGTGCGGGTCATGTTGGCATCCACAACGGTTTTTACCTTGCACCCATCCCACAGGGCATCGTCACCGGGCAGAAAAATCTCCCAGTTTCCATCTCCAATGGGGGTCAGGGGGTGACTGGTCTGATTCCAGTTGTTGAAATCTCCCTCTAGGTACAGCTGATAGGCGCTTGGTGCCCACTCCCGATAGTACCAGCCGCCATCAACATGATGGAAGCCGAAAAACTCATAGGCGTTGGCAAAGTCGTTCAGGCTTTGCCCCTCCTTCAGAATACGGTCACGGGTGGCGCGATAGAGAAACATGCGCAGGTCGATGTCCCCGGCAAAGGGGGCAAGCTGGGGGTTGAGTTCCAGAATGCGATACATATGCGTGTGGCTCCTTTCGTTTTTTCAAGATGGGAGAGTCGTTCATTCTTCCTGGTGGGGAGAAAATAGATTGGGCAGCTGTGTCAAATCCTCCATCAGCACCCCTGCTGCGTTCAGCAACTGCTCCATTGGCTCCTGGTGAGTGGGGCGCTGCCTGCTGCGGTAGCGGTCAATAACAATTTCATACCGGCTCATGGCGTTGTGGACGGCATCGTTCCAGGACAGGTACAAATCCCGGGCAGCGTTTTTGCCAATCTGCTGCATTATCCCTGGCTGCTGCAAAACCCTTGTCAGGCAAGCGCTCATGCTCTCAGCGTTCTCCTCAATGAGCAGACCGTTCACGCCGTCGGTGATTCCCTCAGCGGCGCAGCTTCCGCCAATCAAAACGGAACCCAATGAGCAAGCCGCCGCCTCCCGCACCACCAGACCATTGGTGTCAAAGGTGGAGGGAAACAGAAACAAATCTGCCCGGCAATACCAGGCACGCAGCAGCTCTCGGTCGTGGATGGGACCGGTGAAAATGCACTTGTCCATGATTCCAATGCGCGCTATATAGCGTTGGAAGGCTTCCAGCTCTGCGCCGCTGCCTACAAATACCATTCGATAGTCCACCCCGGCTGCCTTTTGCATGGCCAGGGCATCGGCGATAACTTTTAGCCCCTTGTACCACATCATCCGGCCAACAAACAAGAACACCGGCACACCATCCGGCAGGTCGAAACCGGCGGTTGCCGTGTACACGGCTTCGTCGGAAACGCTGCCCAGAGGCAGGTCAACACCATTGGGCATGACGATACATTCACCTTCAAAGCCCATGGAGCGCAGGTTGTCCGCTGCCCCGGAACTCACCGCCCAAACCTCATCACAGGCACTGATGTTTTGCACCAGCGCCTTGACGCTGCCCGTCCGCAGGAGCTTTCCTTTGATGTTTTTCCGAATTTCAACATCGAATTTTGTGTGGTAGGTCATGACCAGGGGCACATCCAGCACCCGGCGCAGCTCCCGCCCCAGAAAATTGGAGGCAATGGGGCAGTGCGAGTGAAGAATTGCAACCTCACGCCCTTCCAGCTCCCGGTTGATGGCAGGGGAGAAGGGAATGCCCGCCGTGTATCCGCCGGTCAGCTTCCTGAAATCCAGGCTGGGGTAGCGCACAATAGGGTAGGGGAATTGCGCGTCGTTGCTTCCGGGGTAAGCGGGGGTAATGACCACCGGGCTTTCACCGGAGGCATCAATAATATCGGCATAGTTTTTTACTACATTGGCAACGCCGTCAATAACCGGGGGGAACGAATCGTTTAATAGGCAAATGGTCTCTCTGTTTTCCATTCCATGTACTCCAAACGTGGTGGTATTCTCCAAAGGAATTTCTTTCTGCCCTATCAATTTACCACACAATGCCAGTTTCGTCAACAAAAAAACGCCGGGCAGTGTAATGCTGCCCGGTGCAGGTTAGTGCGCCAGATAATCCTTCAGCCAGACCATCGCCTGCCGATAGCCGTCAAAGCCCTGTCCCTTGATGGTGTGCTTGCAGGCCATCCCAGCGTAGGAAATCTGCCGGAAGGACTCCCGGGCATCCACATCGGAGATGTGTACCTCCACTGCCGGAATGCCAACGGCCTTCAGCGCATCCAAAATGGCCACGCTGGTGTGGGTATAGGCAGCAGGGTTAATCACAATGCCGTCCACTTTTTCGTAGGCTTCCTGAATCCGGTCTACCAGGTCGCCTTCATGGTTACTCTGGTATTGCTCCACTTCAATGCCCAGTTCTTTTCCCCAGCTGTCCAGAGAAGCAAGCAGCTGCGCAAAGGTGTTTTTTCCGTAAATATCCGGCTCTCGGATACCAAGAAAATTCAGATTGGGGCCATTGATGACAAGAAACTTCATGTTGTTTCCTCCAATTTCCTGCAAATGGCAGATGCCGTTTCTGCAATGGAGCCATCGTTGGAGATTGCTGCATCCGCAAAGCGGAGGTACAGCGGCATCCGTGCTTCGTACATCTGGCCAAGTGTTCCTTTTTGGGACAGGGGTCGCCCGTCGGTAGGCAGCTTGTCCAATTCCCGTTTGAGCCAGAAGATGGTGCCGTTCTGGTGGAGCAGCGGATAGTTCTGCGGCTGGGTGACGCAGCCACCGCCGGTGGCGATGACAAGACCGCTCTGCTTTCCAAGTTCCGCCAGGGTCTCTGATTCCATTTCCCGGAAGGCGGCTTCCCCGTCGTTAGGGATGATGTCGGTGATTTTACGGCAAACTCTGGCTTCTAATGATTCATCGGCATCCACGAATTTTTTACCAAGTTTTTGTGCAAGCTGCTGCCCAACTGCGGTTTTGCCGCAGCCGGGCATCCCGATAAGGATGATATTCTCCATTTGCAGCCGCAAGGCGTGGTGAATTTTTGCAATGCGGCTGTCTGGAATTTCTTCACCGGTGAACCACTCGGCACTCTCTTTTGCCTGTGCCACCAGCATCCACAGCCCATTGACTGCTGCCAGCCCCCGGTGTTCCGCATCTAAAAGAATCTGTGTCCGGGCGGGATTGTACACTGCGTCCAGCACTCCTTCCAGCCGGGGGAAGCCCTCCAGGCTGAGGGCACTCTTACCGGTGTTGGGGTACATCCCCACGGGGGTGGTGTTGGCAATAACGGCGGCATCGGCGTGGCGGTCTAAGTTTTCGTAGTTATTTTCGCCGGAGCGGGAGATGACGGTTACCTTGGCTCCCAGCTCCTGCAATACCGCTACTGCTGTGCTGGAGGCACCGCCGCTGCCCAGCACCAGCACCTTTTTTCCGGCTACCTGCAAGCCGCTTTCCTGCACCAGCCTGCGGAAGCCAAAATAATCCGTGTTGTGACCAATGAGTTTTCCATCCCGGCGCACAATGGTGTTGACCGCGCCCAGACGCGCCGCCGCCGGGGACAGCTCATCCAGGAACGGGATGACCTCTTTTTTGTAGGGAATGGTCACGTTCAGGCCGGTGAAATCTCCATTCTTCAGGAAATCTCCGATTTCCTCCGGCTCTTTTTCAAACAGCTGATAGCTATAATTTCCCAAAAGAGCATGAATCTGGGGGGAGTAGCTGTGTCCCAGCTTTCTGCCCAAAAGGCCGCATTTCATCTATACCACCTCCGTGTAGCTTCCCAGATATTTAAATTCCTCGCAGAAATCGTCCAGTTCGCACATGAGCTGCACAAATTCTTCGGAGTAAATGGAGGTTTCCAGGTCAAAATAAAACATAAATTCAAATTCCCGGTCGGGCAGTGGGCGGGATTCCAGCTTGGTCACATTGATGCCCAGGGTGTAGAGCCGAGCCAGAACTTTGTAAAGGGCACCAGGCTTGTGGTTCAGAATCATCATGATGCTGGTTTTGTCGGAGCCGGGGTAGATTTCCAGATTCTTGCTGATGCAAATAAATCGGGTGCGATTGTTGCCCTTGTCCTGGATGCCGGAGGCAATATTGTTCAGGCCGTACAGCTGGGCGCAGGAGCGGCTGCTCAGAGCGGCCACGTCATGCCGCCCGGACTGTGCCACCATCTGGGCGGCTACCGCTGTGTTTTCCACCGCCATGACATTCACCCCGGAGAGCCTGCTCAAAAAACCGGCGCACTGACTGATGGCCTGCTGATGGGAGTAAATTTCCTTGATGTCTTCCAGCCTTGTGCCGGGATTGACCAGCAGGTTGTGATCAATCTTCAGCCGAAAGGTGCGCACAATGGAAAAATTATGCTGAATCATCAGGTCGTACACCTGGTTGACCGATCCGGCTGTGGAATTTTCGATGGGCAGAATGCCATATTGGCACATCCCTTGCTCAATGGCGGAGAAAACACCGTCAAAATTCTTGAAATAGAGAATCATGGGGCTTTGAAAAATTTTCTCGCAGGCCAGCTGGGAGTAAGCGCCTTCCACTCCCTGACAGGCTACCATGGGGGAACGAGGAAAGAGCTTCGGGGTGTTTTCAATGGCGGCGGTAATCTCCCGGAACAGAGGTGTTTCCGTCCCGTTGCGCTTGGCCTGATAGCTTCGGCTCAGTTCAAAAATGGTGGAGTAGAGACTCCGCGCATAGCCCGCCAGCTCCGCCCCGGCCTTCTGACCCACGGCTTGCAGAATCTCCCGCTCCCGGGCGGGAACAAAAATCGGCAGATTTCGCTCTCGTTTGTAGTCTGCCACCTGGGCGGAAATTTCCATTCGGGCGCAGAATAGCTTCAATAATTCGTCATCAATCTTGTCAATTTCACTGCGTAACTCGGTAATATCCATGGATAATTCCTCTCCTGTCGGGCGTTTATTTTTCAAGCAGTAAATCAAACAGGGCAATGGCGGCAGCTGCTTCCACCACCGGAACCGCCCGGGGCACAATGCAGGGGTCATGGCGACCTTTGATAACCAGCTCCTGATTGGTTCTGTTTGAAAGGGACACACTTTGCTGCGGCCTTGCAATGGAGGGTGTCGGTTTGATGGCGACCCGGAAAATCAGGGGCATTCCGTTGGTGATGCCGCCCAGGATGCCGCCGCAGTGATTGGTGCGGGTAACAACGCGGTCATCGGCCATCTCAAAGGCATCGTTGTTAATGCTGCCCCGCAGCCGTGCCGCGCCGAACCCGATGCCAAATTCCACACCCTTCACGGCGGGAATACCAAAGAGAATTTGCGAAAATTTACTTTCCACGCCGCCGAACATGGGTTCGCCAAGTCCGGCGGGCAGCCCGGTGACGGCGCATTCAATGATGCCGCCCACGCTGTCCAGTTCTGCCTTGGCCTGGGCAACGGCTTGCCGCATGGCTTTCCCGGCAGCAGTGTCCAGCACGGGAAAATCCTGGCAGACTGCTTCCAATTGCGGGTTCAGCGGGTCAAAGGGTGTATCTTCTGCTCTTTCGATGGAAGCAATGTGTGCGCCAATGCGAATACCCTTTGCTTCCAGCCATTGCTTGCACAGCCCACCCGCAACACACAGGGGGGCGGTAATGCGTCCGGAAAAATGGCCGCCGCCGGAGCAGTCCTGGTAACCGCCATATTTGACCTGGGCGGTGTAGTCCGCGTGCCCCGGCCGGGGGCAGTCCTTCAGATTGGAATAATCCCCGGAGCGGGTGTTGTTGTTGCGGATGATGGCCGCAATGGGTGCGCCGCAGGTATAGCCGTCCAGCAAGCCGCTGAGGAATTCCGGCCTGTCCTCCTCCCGCCGCGGGGTGGAAAAGTCGTTCTGTCCCGGTGCTCTGCGCTGGAGGAACTGCTGTAGCTGCTCGAAATCCACCGGCAATCCGGCGGGGATGCCGTCCAGGGTCATGCCAATGGCGGCGCCGTGGGACTGGCCGAAAAGGGATAATTTCAGATGTTCACCGTAGGTACTGCTCATAGTGTCCTCCCAGCTTTCTGTATTCTGCAAAGAAACGGGGGTAGGATTTCTCTACGCATTGCGCCCCCAGGATAATCACGTCCTCCCTGCACGCTGTGGCTGCAATGGCAGCAGCCATGGCAATGCGGTGGTCGTTATGTGCATCCACCGTGCCGCCGGTCAGACCGGTTCCGCAGACGGTCAGGGTATTTTCATCCGCCTGTGCCTGCCCGCCCAGTGCTTCAATCATGCCGATGACCGATGCCACCCGATCCGATTCCTTCAGCCGCAGCCGCCCGATGTTTGTAAATACGGCTCCCTGCTTGCAGGCTGCCGTGACGGCTAGAATGGGCACCAAATCGGGAATGTCGGCGGCATCGATGATCAGCTTCTTTTCCAGACCGGGCAGTAGTCCCGCCGCAGCCCGGTCGCCTTGGGGAGAGTCTGCGCGCAAGTCGGTTACCGTTACATTGCTTCCCAGCGCCTTTGCTGCCAGGAAAAAGGCTGCGTTGCTCCAATCGCCCTCCACCGTTACCGTACCGGGAGAAGTGAAATGCTGGTTACCGGCAACGGAAAAATTCTGCACCATGACCCCGAATTGCTCCATGGCTTTTAAGGTCATGGTCACGTAGGGGGCGGATTCCAGTTTTCCTGTAATTTCCAACTGGCTTTTCCCGGAAATCAGCGGGAAGGCCAGCAGCAGTCCGGTGATAAATTGGCTGGATACGCTGCCGCTGATGGTGTAGCTGCCGGATTGCAGTTTGCCCTGGCAACGGATAGCATCTGCGGTGGTGCGGGTAAGGGTGCAGCCCATGCGTTCCATTTCTTCCCACAGGGGGCTGAGGGGACGCTGGGGCAGCCGCCCCTCCATCTGAAAGGTGGCATCCACCCCCAGGGCACCAACCACCGGCAGCAGAAAACGCAGAGTGGAGCCGCTGTCGTGGCAGGGGAGTGCCGCAGACTGAGGGATGGACTGGACGGGAAAGACGGTATAGCCGCCCTCGTCCCGGGTGATTTCTGCGCCCAGCGCCCGCAGGCAGTCGGCGGTGGCCTCAATGTCCCGGTTGGTGTCCGGGCAGTATAGGCGTGTTTCCCGATCTGCAAAGGCGGCGCAGATCAGCAGCCGGTGCGCCTGGGATTTGGAGGGAATGGCTGCTACCGTTCCCCTGAGCTTTGTTGGCTTGATGATAATATCCATGCTTACAGTCCTGCCTCCACAAAGGCGGCCAGCTTTTCCACCGGCGTGGGTATTATTTCACACCGGCCAATTTCCCGGGGAATAATCAGGTTCACCGTGCCGCCGCTGCGTTTCTTGTCGCTGAGCATAAAGTGAGCCAATTCTTCCGCGCTGTATTCCGTGGTTGTGGGCAGACCGTAGGCGTTCAGTATGTCCACAATGGCGTTGGCATCCGCCTGGGAGAGCATCCCGCATTTGGCAGCGGCACGGCTGACAATAGCCGTACCAATGGCAACGGCCTTGCCGTGGGAGACGGCAAATTGACTTTTTGCCTCTATGCCGTGGCCAACAGTGTGCCCAAGGTTCAGCTTCATCCGGGCGCCGGTGTCAAATTCGTCCTCGGCAACGACATCCCGCTTCAGCTCCACACACCGGCGGATGACCTTTTCCCGGTCGAAGGAAACGCCGGTGCTTCTGAGATAATCAAAAAAGTTCCGGTCATAGAGAATGCCATATTTGATGACCTCAGCGCAGCCGTCTCTAAAAATTTCATCGGGCAGAGTGCTTAGGGTGTTCGTGTCGCAAAGCACAAGACTTGGCTGATAGAACGCTCCTGCCAGATTTTTTCCGGCGGGCAGGTCAATGGCGGTTTTGCCGCCCACGGAGGAGTCAACCGCCGCCAGCAGCGTTGTGGGAACCTGAATAAAAGCCACACCCCGCAGATAGGTGGCGGCAGCAAAGCCGCATAGGTCACCTACCACGCCGCCGCCCAGGGCAATCAAAAGGTCTGCCCGCGTCAGCTGATTTTCTGCCAGGAAATTGAGTAGATTAAGGTAGTTTTCTCCGTTTTTGCTGGCTTCACCAGCAGGAATTATATGGGAGAAGACAGAAAAACCGGCATTTTTCAGGCTTTCTTCCGCCGCTGTGCCATGAAGGGGATATACATTGCTGTCGCTGACAATGCAGACCTTGCGCCCTTTGACGCACCGGGCAGCCTCTTGCCCCAGGCGGGGGAGCAGCCCGGTACCAATGAGAATGCGGTAATCCCGGGAGGCATGAACGGTTACTTCTTGCATCCGTCTACCTCCTCTTTCCGCTTCTTGCCATCGTCCAGAAGCCGATACAGGGTATCTTCATCCTGATTTGCCAGCGCGTCCCGGTATTGTGTCAGGCTCTGAATATAGGTGTCCAGCTCAAACAGCAGATTCTCACGGTTCTCCAGGAACAGCTCCGTCCACATACCGGGATTCAGCCATGCCACCCGGGTCAGGTCGCGGTAGCTTCCGGCGGAGAAGCCCTTGTGCTCTAGGGCTGTGGGGGATTTAATAAAGGCGTTGCTGAGAATATGGGGCATCTGAGAGGTGAATGCAATCATCCGGTCGTGGTCGGCAGCGGTGGTGACGGAGAAAAAGCCGAAGCCGCAGGGCTCCAGGGCATCCTTTACCCGCTGCAGCAGCGCCATGTCATCATATACCGGCGGAACCAGCACCATAGGTGCTCCCTGGAACAGGCTTGCCCGGCTGTACTTAAAGCCGGAGAACTGGGAGCCGGCCATGGGATGCCCGCCCACAAAGGTAAAGCCGTATTCTTTCGCAATTGGGAAGCACCGCTGGCATACCAGCTGCTTTGTGCCGCAGCAGTCAATCACCAGCGCCCTTTTTGAAATCAGGGGGGCGTTTGCTTCCAGCCAGTCCGCACTGCCTGCCGGATAAATGGCAAGCAGAATCAGGTCACATTGAGGGATGGTATCTTCGTTCAGCTTCCCGTCCACGGCACCGGACAGCATAGCAAAGGACAGCATACGTTCATCCCGATTTTTGACGTATACCGTGTGTCCGGCCAACTTGTAGGCTCTTGCCAGAGAGCCGCCGATGAGGCCGAGACCTAAAATTCCAACTGTCATCCCATTACCTCACGGATTTCCGCCACCTTCCGGCTCACGTCTGCAAACTGTGCCGGGGTCAGGGACTGAGCACCGTCGCACAGGGCGTGCTCTGGGTCATTGTGAACCTCAATCATCAGGCCGTCTGCCCCGCAGGCAGCGGCGGCAAAGGCCATGCTGGGCACCAGCCTTGCCTTTCCGGTGGCATGGCTGGGGTCAATCACCACCGGAAGATGGCTCAGCTCGTGGAGCACCGGCACGGCGGAAAGGTCGAGAGTGTTGCGGGTGTAGGTCTCAAAGGTGCGGATGCCCCGCTCGCACAATATCACGTTTTCATTGCCCTCACTCATGATGTATTCGGCGCTCATGAGCAGCTCCTGCAAGGTATTGGCAAGCCCCCGTTTGAGCAAAATAGGCTTCTTTGTTTTGCCCACTTCCTTCAGTAAATCAAAGTTCTGCATATTCCGCGCCCCAATCTGAATCACGTCTACATCCGCAAACAGGTCGATGGTGTTGATGTTCATCAACTCCGTCACAATGGGCAGCCCGGTGGCTTCCTTTGCCTTCAGCAGCAGCTTGATGCCCTCGCCGCCCATGCCCTGAAAGGCGTAGGGGGAGGTGCGGGGCTTGAATGCGCCGCCTCGCAGGAAGTTTGCACCTGCCTCTTTCACGGCCTGGGCAATGCCCACCACCTGCTCCTCGCTTTCCACGGAGCAGGGACCTGCAATCAGCCCAAAATATCCGCCGCCAATTTTGGAGCCGCTTGCCTCCACTACTGTATCCTGGGGATGAAACTTGCGGTTTGCCTGCTTGAATGGCTCGCTGACCCGTTTTACGGCCTCCACAATTTCCAGGCTGTTTAATAGCTCCATGTCCACCCGGCTGGTGTCGCCCACCAGGCCGAGGATGGTTACCTCCTTGCCCTGGGAGATATGGACATCCAGATTCATGCCCCGCAGCCAGTCCACCAAGTGGGATGTCTGCTGGGGGGTAGTACCGTGTTTCAAAATAGCAATCATAATGCGCACCCCTTAAAAAATAAACGCCGCACGGCGAATCGTGCGGCGTTTCAAAATTCTGTTGCCCCATTTTGGAAGCATTGCAGCACAAATCGCTATTACTTTTTATGGGTAAAAAAGTAATAGTAATAGTAGCAAAACTGCGCTGCATTGAAAATTACATTCATAACAGTCAGCCTCCAACGGTAACGTATCTGCATCATACCACGCCCCTTGACAAAAAGCAAGTGTTTTTTACGCAGGGACACACCTTTGTGAATGACATTTTCCCCAAACATCGTGTTTCCCTTGACAAATATTTCTACTTCATGTAGAATGATGACGGAGGGAGTGGTACACAATGAGTGACTATCAGTTAGGTGTCATTGAACGTCAGTTTGCGGAAATGATTTGGGATTCTGCCCCGGTGACAGCATCTGCGCTGGCAAAGCAGTGCGAGACTGCATTCGGCTGGAAGAAAACCACCGCCTATACCGTCCTCAAGCGGCTTTGCAACAAGGGGCTGTTTGCGCTGAGCGGCGGCGTGGTGACAGCCGTTCTTTCCCGTCAGGATTTTGAGGAAGGTCAAAGCCGTGCCTTTGTGGATGACAACTTTGGCGGCGATTTTCCCTCCTTTTTGGCAGCCTTTACCGCAAAGAAAAAGCTGACGGCAAAGGAAGTGGAGTCGCTGCGCCGCATGATTGCTGACTATCCCGAAGGAGCATCAAAATGACCCGATTGATTTCAATGGCGCTGGCTGCCGGGTGGATGGTTCTGCCTATCTGCGTTTTGCGATGGCTGCTGCAACGGTGCCCAAGGAAGTATCTGGTGCTGCTGTGGGTTCCGGTGGCAATGCGGCTGTGCCTGCCGCTGCAAATCCAGAGCACCGTCAGCCTGGTTCCCACGGCGCTGTCCCGGCTGCCCTATGAACCGTCGCAGAGGCTCCTGCTTCTATGGCTGGCAGGGACGGGCTGTGTTCTGGCGTGCGGCGGATTCCGGCTGCTTCGGCTGAAACGACGGTTGGGAGAGGCGGTACATCTGCGGGGAAATCTGTGGCTGTGTGACCATTTGCCCAGTGCTTTTGTGATGGGGCTTCTGCACCCAAAAATCTACATTCCGTCCGACTTGCAGCCTGAGGCAATGGCGTTGGTGATTGCCCACGAGCGGACGCACATCCGCCGGGGAGACGTGCTGTGGAAGGGAATTGCCTATGTGCTTCTGAGTATTTATTGGTTTCATCCGCTGCTGTGGCTGGCCTATGTGCTGTTTTGCAGAGACGTGGAGCTTGCCTGCGACCAGGCGACAACGGCGGGGCTTTCCCAAGCTGCCCGCAGAGAATATGCGCAGGCACTGGTTTCCTGCGCCGCACCTGCTGCCCCGGTGCCGGGATTTGGAAGCCATCTCTTGAAAGAAAGAATCCATACCATCCTGGATGACCGGAAGCCGCCACGCTGGGCAGTACCGGCGTTCCTTGTGGCCTTTCTTTTGCTTGCAGCGTGCTTTATGACCAATGCAAAGCCGCGCTATAGCCCGCAGGTTACGGCAGCTGTCGGTCAATTTCTGGAAGAATTGGCGGCGGTTAATAAATAGAAAAATAGAATTAGAGCAGGAGCGGAGAAAGCCGTTCCTGCTCTATTTTTCAAAAGGGCTTGACATATTATTCTACATATAGTAGAATAAAGTACATCCTACAGGATGTAGAATAACAGACACAACATCGGTCAAGAAAGGAGCTTCCAATGAAAAAAATTCGTATGATGGCAGGTTTGCTTGCCGCTGCCCTGTGCCTTTCCTGCTGCCCCTCCGGCTACGGTCAGGCACAAACAGTGCTTCACATTGTCACCGAATCCACCTACCGGGGAGGGCTCAATTATGTCCTTCAGGATGCAGTGAATGCCTTTTCCCAAAGCCACGCCGGTGTCACCCTGGAGATGGAAATTTTACCCTATGAGGAGTCGGAACGGGAAGTGCGATTGGAGACGCTTCGTCGGGAAATGGAGCAGGGGAGCGGCCCAGACCTGTATTTCCTCCCCACAAGAAATGTGGTGGAAAAGCCCACCGGTTCGCCTGTGAAGATAGCGCCGCTGTTCGGGAACGTCCCAAAGGCAATGAAGGACGGTTCCTTTTATGATTTTTCATCTCTCTATGACCGGGATGAAACCCTGAATCTCGCTGATTTTCAGCAGGTGGTTTTGGATGCCGGCTGCATGGGGGAGCAGCGCTATGTTTTGCCGCTTTGCTTTTCCATGAACGCATTCTATTTTATATCGGACGGTACAAGCGGCTATCACCCGGACATGACCGTGCTGGAAGTGATGGATGCCGTTCTCGCTTCCCAAAATGCGCCGCTGGCGGCGGCACTGTGCGGCATTTCTGTCTACGGCTATCAGCCGGAATCGATATTTTCGGAGCTTTTTGACAGCGAGACGGGGGAGGTCACGCTACCCTTTGAAGAAGTGGCGGAATTTTTCGCCCATTATCAGAAGCTCCAAAGGCTGGCTGACCAGGCGGAGGAAACCTGGGAGGTACCCTTCACGCCAAAGCAGTGGAGGGAGGCGGTTCTTCACGATGGTTATGTCAGCGGCCTCTTTGGTGGGATGTACCTCAGTGCCCTGGCGCAGCGGGATGGAAAGACCCTGATGGCAATTCCCTTGCGTGCGCCGAATGAACAGGTGACGGCACTGGTGAGCTGGTACGGTGCCATTGGGGCGGACTGCAAGGAGCCGGAGCTTGCCTATGAATTTCTGAAAACCATGCTGCTGCCCCAGTACCAGTGGCAGACGGATGGCTCCAGCGAGCTTCGTCTGCCCGGCTGGCCGGTGCGGGTGAAAGGATCGGTGGAGTCTGTCTGGCCTTCCCTCTATCAAGGGATTGAAGGCTGGCCGAATTGGCGTGATAATCCCCAGCCGGACGGAAAGGACGAGTGGGTTACCCAGATAACGGATGAAATCACCCGTTGCTGCTTCCGGGTGAATACCAGCATTGCCCGCGCTGTGGAGAAGCTGAAAGACTGATACTGTATCATCAAACTCTGAAAGGATTGATATAGGTAAATAGAAAGCGGTTCCCTGCATGGCTTTTACCGTGCAGGGAACCGCTGTTTTCAGGATGCGATTGTTTTTGACCGCAGCTGTGCGGTCAGCCGTTGGGTCAGCAGACAACAGGTGCGGATGGCGTAGCCGGTGTCCGTTTCGATGCAGCCGGGCATCTTCGCATAGGCGGTGTGCATCAGTCGAATCAGCGCGGCAGGGGAGCCTCGGTAGTGGCAGGAGGGGATGGGGCGGCGGTGCAGCTGCGCTAAAAAATAGTTTTGCAGTGCCACTTCGTATTGCCTGTGGGCGGTCAAACTGTCCCCGAACCGTTCGTCATGGGCAAAGGTAAAAGCGTCCAGAGTGTAGTGAATCAGCTTCCCCAGGCAATAGTAGTCCCAGGGGGAAAAGTGCTCCTTGCCATCCAGCCGCATGGCAAGCCGCATCATGAAGCGGTTGGAGTTTGTATAGTTATGTCCCCGCATCCAGTGACTGCGCAGGGAACCTTTGATGTAAGTGGCGGGGTTCTTGTCCGGCTGGGTGCAGCCCAGAAGAAAGAGCCTTGCGTTCCCTGCTGAGATACCGGGCATATATTCCCGCAGCAAAACGCGACCCATTGTGGCATGACTTTTGTTTCTCATCCGATGCCTCCTGACGTTTCTTCGCTGTTCATTATAGCACTCAGATGCTGTAAATTGTGAATATTTCTCAAATTATTTTTTGGGAAATTCTGTAAAAAAGCCCGATGCAGCGTGAACACTGCATCGGGTTCTTCCTTAATAGACTTTCAGACTGGCGGAAGCAATCAGCTTTCCATTAAAATAAATATCCAGCGTATAGTTCCCTTCCGCAACGGGAGAAGTGGGAACATTCAGCCTTGCTGTATAGGCGCTGTTTCTGCCCCAAATCTCACGCCAGGAAAGCGTTTGCTCTCCAATCAGCTCGGGGGCGGCATTTCCGGCGGAATCCCGGTAGACGTAAAGAATGTTGATTTCATCGTCATTGAGGTACACGCCGTAGTTGTTTTGCAGTACCACGGAGATGGGCTGACCCAAGGTGAACAGCTGAGTCACGGAGTCACCGGATACCGGATTTTCCACCCAGTTTTCATCATCGGGGGTCACCAGAAGCTTCACATTGATGTTGGCCTTGGAGACACCGCCGTTGTCATAGTCCGCAGCAGCGGGGCAGCTGTAGCTCTGCGTTCCGCCAAACACCGAAATATCGTTGGCAGCCTGAATGGTGATGTGATACACCGCACCGGGAATCCGGGGTGCTATAACAGCGTTGGTATCGTATACCTTCACGGCGCTGGGCAAATTGCTGCTGTCCAACGTGTAGATAACCTGCCATCCGTTTTCGGGCGCAGTGCCGCGGAACTGCCAGCTGACCCGCAGCTCCTCTGGGTCGGAATCATCCACCTGGAAGCCGGTGATGGTAATGGGGTTGGCGGAGATTTCCAGCCGGGTGGTTTGGGTCATACCCATGGCGCACACATCAACCGTATAGGCCTTTGCTTCGGAAATGCCCTCGAAGGTTGCTGTGGTGTCGGCTGCCTGAATCGTTTGCTCAAAGCCATCGCCGCGGCAATTTACCAGCCAATATTCCGGCGCTGTAGCGGAGGTGTTGTTCCAGTGCAGGGTCAACTTGCCGTCTGCAAAAGAGGTAACCTCCAGGTCAGTGGCGGCAATCAGCTGCACCGGCACAAACTGCACGGTGTTCTGGCCGTTGGCGGGATAGTGGTTGATGCCGTCCAGAATTTCCATGCGGAATGTGTAAAGCTTTCCGATGGATAAGTTCTCCACGGTAACGGTGTGGCCGGTGAAGGTCTTGGTGAGGTTCGGCTCCCCATCGGCGCTGTAGTATACCTGCCACTTTGCAGGCTCTGCACCGTCAACAATCATAGAAAGCGCCACGCTCCCGTCCTGAGTGCCGCTTCCGGCATTGAGTGCAGCAATGTTGGTGGTTCCGGCGGTGGTGTATACCTCGGAAATGTTGCTGGTCAGCCGGTGGAAGCCGTTGACCTGCACCTGAACGGTGTAGAAGGTGCCAGGGGTAATTTGGCTGAACTCTGCCTTCCCGTTCTCCACGGGGGAGGTGTAGCTGTTGCCATAGGGGTCGGTGCAGACCACGCGCAGCAGTTCTTCCCGGGCACTGGAAGTTACCTGAACAACCAGCTTCCCCTGCTCTTCCTGAACGGTGATGCCGCTTACGGACTGCAAATATTCACCGATATAGTACATATATCCCCACACGCTGCCTGCCAGAAGCAGACACAGCAGGAACACCACAAAAAGTGCCCGCAGCGGAGATTTTCGCTTCTTTGGCTGTTTAATCACCACCGGTGCCACATTGGGTGTGGCTTTCCGCTCGTGGGTAATGGGACGTTCGGATTCCCGCAGAAGCTTGCTCAATTCCGCCAGCTCATAATCCAGGTCTTCACCATCAATGGTGTCTGATTCCGCTTCCTCTGCGGGGGGCGGCTCTGACGGGAATTCACCAAAAGCTTCCTGGGCAGCCTGTTCCATGTCGTCCAGTACATCAGAAAGCTCCAGCGGTTCTGCCGGTGTCTCCGGTGGAGGCTCCGGCGGGGCATCCTCCGGGGTGAATTCTTCCAAAGGAGCCTCATCCGGGGCAGGGGGAGATGCTATCTCCTGAATGTCCAGAACATATTGTTCCGCTGCTTCTTCGTGCGCTTCAAAGGAATATTCTTCCGTTGCGGACACCGGTTCCTCGGGTATCGCCTCGGTTTCATCTGCTGGTGCTTCCGGTTCGGGCGCATCCGTTTTTTCCGATTCTGCCGGATCTTCCTGTGATGTCTCCTCCGGGGGAGCATCCTCTGGCACCTCCGCTTTTTCCCCGGCTGTTCCGCCCGGGGACGGTGCATCGGCTTCTTCTGGTATCAGTGTTTCTGGGGATGCGTCCTCTGGTTCAGCCGGGAGCTGTGGTGTGGCAGTCTCATCATCAGCAATGGCACCGGGGGCGGGAGCAGTATTCTCATCCTTGGGCTTGCCCGCAGGTTCGCTCCCAATGGGATTCATGATGGGCACATCGTTGATGGTGCCCCGCTGCATATAGTCAATCAGAGCCTGCCGCATTTCGGCAGGGCTTTTCCATCGCTTTGCGGGGTTGGGGTCACAGGCTTTCAGCAGAATCCCGGCCATTTCCTCGTCCGCCGCAGAGGGGACGGGCAGGGGCTTTGTTAAATCCTGGGGGAGCATCCCATCATTAAAAATCCGGTACAGAATCAGTCCGGCGCTGTAGGTGTCTGCTGTCTCATTGAGCACGGAAAGGTCGTCCATCAACTCCGGCGCGGTGTAGTCGCTGCGGTATTTTTCCGGCATGGGCGTGTATTTCAGCGCTTTCAGGGGGACAAAACCCAGGTCGCCGATTTTATATTCCTTTTTGCTGGATATAAAGATATTGGACGGCTTCAGCGCCACATACAGCATTCCAGCCTCTCGACAGGCAGCCAGTGCCGTACAAAGGTCAATACCCAGATTTACCGCCTCTAAATGGGTAACCGCATGGCGGTGAATGTATCGCTCCAATGACAGACGGAAGCCGCTGAGCAGGTACACCTCGTATCCGGTGCGGCTTTTCTGCATGGGTTCCATTTGATATCCCTCATAAGGGACAAATCCGCCCCGCCGGGAAAACTGCTCCAGCATCTTGCATTCCCGGATGATGCCTTCTGCCAGGGAGCAGAAGTATTCTGCTGCTTCTGCCGAATCCTTGTAGGCACCGGTAATCAGCAATGCATCCAATTGTGCTTGGGATGCAGGGATGGATATAATCTTTACAATATATTTTCGCTGGGAGTCCGCCCGCACGGCTGGACAGCAGCAAACGCCCGCATGGCCGTGTGCCGGTGCTCCCAGGGTAAACCCATCGAGCAGCGGAGAAACACTTGGTTGTTCAGGCAATGTGATCGCCTCCTTATCCCTTGTATCATATACGAAAATTACAAAAATTGCAATATGTTTATGCTTGTTTTCTTGAAAGAGATGTGCTATAATATGTCGAAAGGGATGGGCTGTTCGCCCATCAGGTCAGGAGGTTTCTATAATGAGCAAGATTGTATGCGATATCTGCGGCACTACCTATGACGATTCCACAGGTCCCTGCCCAGTTTGCGGCTGGAATCCGGGTGCTACTCTGGACCCTTCTTCTGAAAATATTGACGATATTATGAGCGATGACTACCAACTGGATGAAGAAGAACCCGATGCGGCACCTCAGAAGGGGAAGGCTGTTTTCGATTATGACGCAGTAAACACAGGACGCCGCCGTCCTCGCCCGGCAGCTCCCCAGCCTGCCCCTGTGCAGGAAGAGGAGGAAGAGGAGGAGACCGGTTCCAACAAGTTCCTGGTGTTTGTGCTGGTGGTCCTGATTTTGGCGCTGCTGGCCGTCAGCGGCTATATTGCTTACACCAAATTGTGGAAGCCCAGCCAGATTGGCAGTGATAACAACAAACCCCAGGGGGATGCCATTACGGCAGAACCTGTGGACGTGACCACCGAGCCCACCTTTGTGATTGGCGGCGAGGAGGCTACCGTGGAGCCCACTGTTCCCACCATTGCAACCGAGCCTACCATTCCCTGCACCGATTTGTCTTTGGTTGCCAGCATGGATACATTGACCTTCAAGGGTCAGAACTGGCGGCTGCTTGTAAAATATGCCCCTGAGGATACCACCGATAAGGTGACCTATACCTCCGGTGATGAGAATGTTGTCACCGTCGATGAATTTGGCAGGGTGACTGCCGTGGGCGAGGGCAAGACGGTGATTGTGATTGCCTGCGGTGACAAGCGCATCGAGACCCCGGCAGTTGTCAGCTTTGCTGCCAGCGAGACCGAAGCACCCACCGAGGCACCTGCAACCGGCACCTCCGGCACCACCACCGGCACCGGCACGGTTGCAACGCCCAGCTCCGGTGTGCTGAAGCTGAAAAAGAGCGACATCACCCTGATTAAGCGAGGCTTGTATGTCACCCTGGAACTGGAGAACGGCATTGCCGCCGAAAGCGTCAAGTGGTCTACCAGCGATTCCAGCGTTGCAACGGTTTACAATGGCAACGTGACCGCGATTGGCAAGGGCATCTGCACCATCCGGGCAGAGTATAACGGCCAGGTGGCGGAGTGTGTGGTTCGCTGCAACCTCAAGTAATCAAATGGACGAAGTTGAGCGGCAGTTCGGTGTGAACTGCCGCTCAGATTATTCTCCGTGATTGAATATCCGGTCACGGAACAGAAACGAGATGCACCACAGTCCGGAAAGGCCCACCAGCGTGTAGATAATCCGGCTGAGCAAACTGGATGCCCCGCCAAACAGCCAGGCAACCAGGTCAAACTGGAAAAGTCCCACAAGGCCCCAGTTGACGCAGCCGATGATGGATAATATCAGGGTCAGTGTATCCATGTGCTTACCTCCATTTTCTTTGGATATTCCTATCATGCCCTGTTTTCAAAATAATACACCGGACAATTGCATTTGGCAAAATCTGCGCTATAATAGCAGAAAATGAATCAGAAAAGGAGACGCGCAATGACAACCTTATACGAAGGCGCATTTGCAAAACTGAACCTGACCCTGGATGTGCTGGGCAAGCGGGAGGACGGCTACCACAACATCAAAAGCATTATGCAGACCATCTCCATCCGGGATGATGTAGAGATTGATGTGGGAACCGGAGAGCCATGGACCCTGGAATGTTCCCAGGAGGGGATTCCCACCGATGAGCGGAATCTGGCATGGAAAGCAGCCAAGGTCTATTGTGACGGACTGAAAAAAGACCCAAATGGCCTCACCATTCGCATCACCAAGCGCATTCCCTCCGGTGCTGGTATGGGCGGCGGGAGTGCGGACGCGGCGGCGGTGCTGCGGGCGCTGAATCGGCATTATGGCAGCCCGCTCTCCATTCTCGCGCTGGCAGAGCTGGGCGCGCAGGTAGGCAGTGATGTACCTTTCTGCGTCCTGTGCGGCACGGCCATGTGTGAAGGCAGGGGAGAGCTGCTGCGCAAGCTCCCGGATATGCCGGACTGCGTCTTTGTGGTGTGTAAGCCTGAGTTCTCCGTCTCCACGCCGGAGTTGTACAAAAAAATTGACCAGGTTGCCATCCCCAAGCACCCCGACCATATGGCGATGGAAAGTGCGTTGCTTGCCGGGGATGTTGCAAAAGTTGCCGACCTTATCTATAATGTGTTTGACCCGGTGGTGACGGCGGATCATCTGGAAATCAATTACATCAAATCCATCTGCAACAGCTATGGTGCACTGGGAATGCAGATGACCGGTTCCGGCTCCGCTGTCTATGCCATTATGCCCAGCTTCGAGTATGCTGCCGTGGTTTGCAATATGCTTAAAGACAATTATCCCAATGTCTTTATCGCAAAACCTGTCTGAACCTGTTTCTGAATAGAAAAGTCCGCAAACGTGTTCGGCACGAAGCGCCCCCGGTTCCGCCTCTTGGGGAGTTGGCAGCCCGAATGGGCTGGCTGACGGGGTGTTGTGCTTGCCGTGATGAACAGCCATCGCAGTGTTTCTCTGCGGTGGCTGTTCCTATCTCCGCGTTTCTTTTCGGGATCGGAAAGCGGGGTGTTTTTTGGACAAATTCTATGATATACTTACAAAAACGGAAAGGAGGCGGTACTATGCTGCATCTTTTAATTGGAACGGACTGGACACGAAACCGGGATGCCATCCTCGCCCGTTTGGCAGATGACGTACACACCCGCCGGGAGGGGCGGATTTTGATGGTCCCGGAGCTAATCAGCCACGAAACCGAGCGCGCGCTCTGCCGCTTTGCCGGGGATACGGCCAGCCGCTATGCCGAGGTGCTCTCCTTCACCCGCCTTGCCCGCCGCGCAGCGGAACAGGCGGGCAGCAGCGCTATGGAATGCCTGGACAGCGGCGGACGGGTGGTTGCCATGGCCGCTGCTGCTCGTCAGCTGGCGAGCAAGCTGAAGGCTTATGCCGCGGTGGAAACCAAACCGGAATTTCTCACGGAGCTGATTGACGCGGTGGATGAGTTTAAGCGCTGCTGCATCACCGCTCAGGACTTAAAGGCGGCAGCCGCACAGACGGAAGGCAGCCTTGCCCAGAAGTTAGAGGAGCTGTCCCTGCTCATGGAGAGCTATGATGCGTTGTGCAGTCAGGGAAAGCGTGATCCCCGCGATCAGATGACCTGGCTGCTGGAGCAGCTGGAAGAAAGCGACTATGCCCAGACCCATGTGTTTTATATCGACGGTTTCCCGGACTACACCCGCCAGCATCTGGAAATTTTGGAGCATCTGATTCAGTTCAGTCCCAGTGTCACGGTGAGCCTCAACTGTGACAGCATCGGCTCCCGCCAATTGGCCTTTGAAAAGGCGGGGCAGACGGCTTCTGAAATTTACCGTGCAGCGCAACGGTTGAATATCCCTGTTCAGGTGGAGCTGATTCCGGGGCGGGAGGGTGCCCTCAGCCCCATGCGGGAAAAATTGTTTCAGGGAGCCATCCAAATTGGAGCTTGTGCGGGCTGCCTTGACACCGCCCAAGCGGACAGCCCCTGGGCAGAGGTGATGGCCGCAGCTCACCGGGTGCGGGCGCTGGTGCAGTCCGGCTGCCGCTACCGGGACATTATTCTGGTGTGTACGGATATGGGCAAGTACCTGCCCTTGGCAGAACTGATTTTTGCCAGAATGCACATCCCGCTTTATCAGTCCGGCACCGAGGATATTCTGCAAAAAAGCATGATTGCCACAGTGCTTACCGCCCTGGATGCCGCCCTGGGGGATTTTGACCAGCGCAGTGTGTTCCGCTATCTCCGCTCGGCACTGTCCGGTGTGGATTATGACACCTGTGACCGGTTGGAAAATTATGCGTTCCTTTGGGACATTCGCGGCAACCGCTGGCTATCCGACTGGAAAAATCATCCGGACGGACTGGGCAATGACTGGACGGAGGAGGCAAAAAGCCGCTTGGAGCTTCTGAACCGGGAACGCAGACGGCTCATGGAACCATTGGAGCAGCTGCGCCAGGGGTTTCGCGATGCCTCCTCCCTCAACAGTCAGGTGGAGGCGCTGTACCAATTTCTGGAACGGGTTGGTATGGAGCAGCGGCTGGAAGCAATGGCACAGGAGCTGGATGAAACTGGAAGCAATCGGGAATCTCAGATACTCAACCAGTTGTGGGAGATTCTCATGTCCGCCCTGGAGCAGATGTATGATGTGCTGGGGCAGACCCATTGGGAGCCGGAGCATTTTGTGCGTCTGCTGCGTCTGCTGCTGAGCCAGTATGATGTGGGCACCATCCCACCGGTGCTGGACGTGGTGCAGCTGGGTCCGGTAACCTCCATGCGCTGCCACAGCCAGAAGCACCTGATTTTGCTGGGTGCGCAGGAGGGAAGTCTGCCTGCCTATTCCGGCTCTGCCGGTGTGCTCACGGACCAGGAGCGCGTGACCCTGCGGGCGCTGGGGGTTCCCTTGACCGGCGGTGCCATGGAGGGTGTCCAGGCGGAGTTCGCGGAAATTTACGGAGTATTCTGCGGCGCGTTGGAATCGGTGTATGTGCTGTCTTCCGGCAAGCAGACCTCCTTCATCTACCGGCGGCTGGCGAACCTTTCCGGCTGCGATGGTCTGTATAAGGATGCTCTCGGCTTTGCGGATGCAGACGGCCAGGAGGCCGGTGCTTTTCTGGCTCGCTGGAAGCAGCGCCCCATTGCTGAGGCATTGGGGGTGGATCAAGCCTATGAGGTCACGCGCACCCAGGCGGATTTCAGCCTGGGGACAGTCAGCCCAGAGCATATCCGCAAGCTGTATGGTTCCAGTCTGATGCTCTCTGCCTCCCAGGTTGATAAGCAGGCAGAGTGCCGCCTGAGCTATTTCCTGAACTATGGACTTCGTGCCAAGGAGCGGAAGACGGCAGCCGTTGACCCGGCGGAATTTGGCAGCTATGTCCATGATGTCCTGGAACATACGGCGGCAGCGGTTCGCGACCAGGGCGGCTTTCCGGCGATGAGCCTGGAGAAGACGCTGGAAATTGCTCACGGCTTTTCAGAGCGCTACGCCCTGTCCCATTTTAACCAAATAGAATCCCAGCGGATGGAATACCTGTTCCGCCGCAACTTACGGGAGTTGGATATGGTGGTGGAGGAGCTGTGGCGGGAGCTATGCCAATCCGGCTTCCAGCCGGAGGGCTTTGAGGTCGGCTTCGGTACGGGGGAAGAAGGCGCTCTCCCGGCCATTCCCATTCCAAATGGCAAAATCAATGCCCTTCTGCGGGGCTATGTGGATCGGGTAGACGTTTGGAAGAGCCCCGGCAGCGAATATTATCGCGTCGTAGACTACAAGACCGGAAAAAAAGATTTTGACTATTGCGATGTGTTCAACGGTGTGGGGCTGCAAATGCTGCTGTATCTGTTTGCGCTGAAAAAGAGCGGAAGCAGCCTGCTTGACGAGCATTCAATTCCGGCAGGGGTGCAGTATTTCCCGGCACGGGTGCGCTATATCTCTACAGACGGCGTTCCGGAACCGGAACAGATAGAAAAGGAACGCCAGAAGGATTGGAAGCGCCAGGGCTTGCTGCTCAACGACCGGGCGGTGCTGGATGCCATGGATCCGGGGGAGGAGAAAAGGCGCCTCCCTGTGAAGGATAAAAAAGGTGAACTCACCGGTTATCTGGCAGACCGGCAGCAGATGCAGCTGCTGGAAGGGTATATTCTGCGGGTACTGGGCGGATTGGTGGAGGATATTGCTTCCGGCAATGTGCAGCCCAATCCCTATACCAGAGGCAGTTCCCACAATGCCTGCCGTTTCTGCCCCTATGGGCAGGTGTGCCACAGCGACAGTGTGGCGGGGCGGCGCAATTACAAAGCCATGACTGCGGAGCAGTTTTGGGAGCAGGTGGAAATGGAGATGGAGATGGAGATGACGAAACATGGCAGATAAACTGACACCGGCGCAAAGCATGGCGGTTCACAATCGGGGCGGCAAGCTGCTGGTAAGTGCGGCAGCCGGTTCCGGCAAGACGAAGGTGCTGGTGGATCGGCTGATGGACTATCTTCAAAATCCCCAAAACCCGGCACACCTGGATGAATTTTTGATAATTACCTATACCAAGGCCGCTGCCATGGAGCTGCGGGGCAAAATTGCCGCCGGTCTGAACCGCTGCATTGCCCAGAACCCGGAAAACAAGCATTTGCAGCGCCAGATGCAGCGCTTGTTCCTGACTCAGATTTCAACAGTTCATGGCTTTTGCTCCACAATTTTGCGGGAGTACGCTTATCAGGTGGATTTGCCCCCGGATTTTCGAGTGGCAGAGGAGGCGGAATGCGCCGACCTCCGGGAAGCGGTTTTGAAGGATTTGATGGAGCGGGCCTACGAAAATGGTTGTGAAGGCAATCATTTCCGGGAATTTGTGGATTCCCAGGGGGTTGGGCGGGATGACCGCGCCATTCCCAACATTATCCTGAAGGTATACAGTGCAGCCCGTTGCCACCAGGATCCCCAGAAGTGGCTGGACGACTGCCTTGACAATGTGAAACTGGATGGGGTGACCGATGCCGCTGATACCATCTGGGGAAAGTCGCTGATGGACTCCCTTTTTGACTGGCTGGATGTGCAGATTGGCGTGCAGCGGGAGCTTTTGCGCCGCCTGGAACGGGATGAAGGGGTGGAAAAGCCAATTGCCAACATTGGGGCATTGGTGCAGCAGCTGGAATATCTGCGCGACAGCAAAACCTGGGATGACGTGTATACCCGGAAGAATATTGACTTTGGAAAGCTGACTTTTTCGGGAAAAAAATACGACCCGGTGCTGGCCGAGCAGGTTAAGGCCGTCCGAAATGCCTGCAAGGCAGAGCTGGAAAGCAGAACCAGGTGCTTTGCCGATGATTCCGGCCAGGTGATTGCGGATTTGCGGGCATCTACCGAAGCGGCACAGGGCATCGTGGAGCTTGTCCGCCAGTTTGCGGCGGATTACGCTGCGCTAAAGCGCCGCCGCCGCATTCTGGACTTTGGCGATTTGGAGCATGATACGCTGGATTTGCTGCTGGGAAAAAGCCGCACCGGTCCTACAGCAGCTGCGGTGGAAATTGGTAGTCGATTCCGGGAAATCATGGTGGATGAGTACCAGGATTCCAACGGCGTGCAGGATGCTATTTTTGAGGCACTGACCCGGGCAAAACAAAACTGCTTTATGGTGGGGGACGTGAAGCAGTCCATCTATCGTTTCCGGCTGGCAGACCCCCGGATTTTTTTGAAAAAATACACAGACTATGCCTTGGCAGAAAATGCAAAGTTGGGTGAGGGACGAAAAATTTTACTCAGCCACAACTTTCGTTCTGGCATTGAGGTGATTTCCGGTATCAATGACGTGTTTGAAACCTGTATGAGCAAGCAGGTGGGCGGGCTGGAATATGGAGAAGCGGAGGCATTGCGGGAGGGTGTTCCCCATGTTCCCCTGGACTCTGCGGCCACGGAACTCTATGTATTGGATGTTGCCGATGGAGATTCCTATGAGAAGGAGGCAGCCTTCACGGCCAAACGCATTTGTACCATGCTCTCCGCTGGGGAAACGGTGCGCGACGGCGCACAGCTGCGCCCCGTAACTCCTGAGGACATTGTGATTCTCCTTCGCTCTCCCGGCTCCATGGCAGCACCGTTCTGTGATGCCTTGGAGGCGGCCGGGATTCACTGCGCTCTGGATGGCAGCAGCAGTTTGATGGATACGCCCGAGGTCAGCACCTTCTGTGCCCTGCTGCAAGCGGTGGCCAATCCCCGGCTGGATATCCCTTTGCTGAGCATTCTGGCCAGTCCGGTGTTTGGCTTTACGGCGGATGACCTGGCATCATTCCGTGGGGACTGTAAAAAGGGCAGCATCTATGATGCCATGAAGCAGTCCCAAAACGAAAAAGTTCAGTATTTTTTGTCTGTTTTGGACGTTCTCAGAAAAAAGTCCCGTATGGAAAACCTTACCCAGCTGCTGCAAAGCTGCCTGACCCTCACCCGACTGGACAGCATTTTTGGTGCGATGTCCGGTGCGGAGGCAAGGCAGCAGAACTTGCAGACCTTCTATCAGATGGCTGTGGATTATGAGAGCAGCAGTCTGCGCACACTCGACCAGTTTTTGGAGTATTTGCAGACCATGGCCGACAGCCGGGTGGAGACCGGCGGCAGCAGTGCGGGCTGTGTCAGAATCATGAGCATTCACAAATCAAAGGGGCTGGAGTTTCCGGTTGTGTTCCTCTGCGGCCTGTCTCATCGGTTCAACGGCAGCGATCGGCAGGAGCAGGTGCTGTGCGACAAGGATTTGGGGCTGGGGCTGGCGGTGGCAGATAACCAAAACCGCATTCGTTACAGTGCCATTTCTAAGCTTGCCATTGCCGATTCCATCAAGAGGGAGAGTATCAGTGAGGAACTCCGGGTTTTGTACGTCGCCATGACCCGGGCGGAAGACCGGCTTATCATGACCTGCACCATGAAAAATCCACAGAAGCGCCTGGCAGACATGGCAAACCGTCTGATTGTAGGGGGCGAAGCTCTGGTTTGCATGGAAGCGGATTGCCACGGTGATTGGATTCTGGCAACGGCGCTGCGGCGGATTGAGGCGGGAGCGCTGCACGCTCTGGCGGGAAGACCGGAGCAGCTGCACACCGACGACTATCCGTGGCACATTGAACTGGTAGAAGCGGAGGAAACGCTTCCGCAGGAGGATCACACCGTTTTGGAGGAATCCACCTTCCCGCCGGAGGCTGTCGCCTCCCTGCAAAAGGGGCTGCAATTTTCCTATGCCCATCTCCCTGCTACCCATGCACCATCCAAACAGACGGCTACCGGACGGAAGGGGAGCGCCAGAGAGGAAGAGACTATGGAGGATACCCGCAAGATGCCAGACAACCGCACCTGGCGCAAGCCCAGCTTCCGGGAAAATGCCCGCCGGGGAAAGGCATATGGAAATGCGGTGCACCGCATCATGCAGTTTATCCGGTATGAGGGCTGTACGGATGCTTCTTCTGTTCAGATGGAAATCCAGCGTCTGCTGGCAGACGGTATTCTGAGCCAGGAGGAGGCGCAGATGGTTTCTCCGGATGCCATTGCGGCGTTTTTTGCCACGGATATTGGAAGGAAACTGCAAGGCGGCGCAGAATATATCCGGGAATTCAAGTTTTCAATCCTGGATGACGGGGAAAAATATGGCGACGGACTGGAAGGGGAGCAGGTGCTCCTGCAAGGCGTGGTGGACTGCGCCATTTTGGAGGAAGACGGCATCACTGTCCTGGACTTCAAAACCGACCGGGTGACAGAGGAAACGGTTGCCTCTACAATAAATCGCTATCGCCCCCAGTTGGAAACCTACGCCGAAGCGCTGAGCCGGATTTATGAAAAGAACGTCAAGAAAAAATACCTGTATTTCTTCCATTTGGGAGAGTTGATTGGGTTATAAAAGCAAGCAAGCCCTCGCAGCAACCGGAACTTCCCGATGCTGCGAGGGCTTGCTTATGGCTTGTAATCAAAAAACGTTATTGGCAATCATAGTGCCGAAACATCCACGGAGGTCAAATAGCGAATGGCATCCAAAGAAGTCTGAAGCGGCAGCTTTCCCTGCACGGCACAAATCCGTAAAAGGCCGATGTCCCCATACATAGATTCCCATTTTTCAAGCAGGGAAAGAACGGAACCGGAATCAAGTGTAACGCCATTGGACGTACAATCAACCCGATACCGAATCTGACAGGCGCTCAACGAGTGGTGCTTCCCATTCGTTCGCTCGTGCAAGCAGATGCCGTAATTGTAATACCACAGCTTCGGGTCAAATTGAGACCGTTCTATGGAAAGCACCACGGTTAAATTGTCCTTGTCTTTGTACCATGTCAGGCGGGATTTCTTATACCCGCAAGCTTTGGCTTTTGCAGCAATTGCGTTAACCAATTCGTCAAAACTGATCATAAGAAACCTCCTTACCAATGGGTGATGGCAACCGTGCTTATTCGTCAGCGGGTTCGTCGGTTGCGCTTTCCGCAAAGCCGGGCCAGCACCATACGTCTTCCAGATAGGTAGAGGTGTGATCCAGCTTTCGGTAGATTTGCTCTCCGGTTTCTTTGTCATAGCGGCAGCGGAAGGCAGCAGCATAGGAGGGATGGTCATCCACTCGATACTCCATCTTAACGGTATAATCCCGCTGCTCTACGCCCAGAATCTTGATTTTTACATACCCGTCTTCCACCTTGGCGGAGATTTTTACGGGCAGCTCATAGTCGTTGCGTATCTTCAGGTCGGTGGTACCCCAGTTGACAGTGGCATCCAGACCCAAGGGAATGTAGTTGACAGGAAAACCGTGATTCCGGCGGTCTACGATGGTCAGTTCAGCAAACAGCGAGCTGAGGTACAGGGTGGAGGACACCTGGCAAATGCCGCCGCCCACTTCGTCCACCAGCTCTGTGCCGGAATAGGCAGGGGCGGGAAGGTATCCGGCCTCTCGGGTACGTTTGCCCAGGGTTTCATTGTAAGAGAGCGTGTCGCCGGGCTGCAAAATGATGCCGTCCAGCTTTGCGCAGGCCAACTCCAAATTCTTTGTCCGGTTTTCGTTGTCGGAGTATTCGGTTTTGCAGTAGCCAAGTACATCCTGGAACCAGGCATCCTCCACCGAAACCTCCGGGGGGAGATACTCCATCTGGATGCGGACGGCTTCGCCGGGGGCGGCGGCTTCCAGCAGCTTGGCGGCTCTTTGAAGGTCAAAGCCATAGCCATCCCTTCCATAGACCACCTCCAACGTTTCCGGGTCTACCCGGGGATTGACGGCAGGAACGGAAACCTGCTCCAATACCTTTTTCAGTTCCAGGTGGGTGGGCTCTTTTTCTTCGCCCAGGGCATCCAATGTGACCGTAAATTCCTGGGCGGCATAGGCGGCGGTGACTTTGTCCATGGCATCCTGAAAGTCCACCAGATGACCGGCGGAACCCTGATTGATGACCAATGTTTGACAGGTCCCTTCCTGGGTGATGACATCTGGGGCCTCGCCTTCCAGCCAGTAGCCGGAGGGGGTATAAATGCCACCCAGACGGTTGTAGAAGGAGCGGAGCGCTGCTTCAATGCGTTCCATGTCCAGGGAGAGTTTTGGGGTAATTTCCGTACCCTGCCCATTCAGGGCGGCGTCGACTGCCGCTTCCACATCCAGGTGCGCGCCGGATTGGGCAGGGGTGAGAGTAAGGGTATCCTCACCCAGGGTGATGACCATGGTTTCCTTCTGATAGATGTCTTCCAGAGAGGTGGTGACGGCCTCAATGGCTTGCTCCCGGGTCATCTTTCCCACGGAGATGCCGCCGATGGTCACGCCCTTTGCAATTTTCGGCTCACTTTTGGGGGCGGGTTGGGTTTCTGTAGCGATGGGCTGCGGTGCGGGCACTGGGGGAGTAGTGGGCTGCGGATTCTTTTCCGGGGTAGGGAGCAGCAACAGGGCGATGACAAGAATCAGCAGCAGCGCAACGGCAATGCAACCAAAAGTTACCATCTTTTTCTGCTGCGCAGATTTGCTTTTGTGGGAAGTGGTTTGATATTTGCTCAAGATTTTCTCCTTATGTTCATATGAAAGGCTGCTGCACGGCGATGCAGCAGCCTTCTATTTTATTTTGCGGACAAGTCCACCGCTCTGCGGAGAATGGAATCTGCCGGGACAGCCTTTGGTAGCTGAATGGTGAACTTCATTTGCGGGGTTCTCGGCTCTGCCAGGGGATTGCCTTCTTCATCTGCCATATCGCTGGCATGGATGCGGAAGGGGCGCAGGTCAGGCCCTACGACCTCCAGCTCGTCCCCCTCGTGGAACTTGTTGCGCAGACTGCATACGGCCTTTCCGGCTTCGTCGCACCGCTCCACCAGGGCACAAATCTGCCACTGACGAATGTAGCGGGAGTTTTCGGTGTACTGCCCGGGAGCGCCGTAGTAGAAGCCGGTGGAGTAGATGCGGTGGGAGACGTGCTCTACCTCATCCCGCCAAACCGGATCCACCGGTTTTCCGGCGCAGATGTCGTCAATGCAATGGCGGTAAGCGCCGGAGACAATGGCGGCATAGTAGGCGGACTTGGCACGCCCTTCAATCTTAATGCAGTCGATACCGGCATCCATCAGATCTTTCAGATGGTCGATGGTACACATATCTTTGGAGTTGAGAATATAGGTTCCCTTCTCGTCTTCAAACACCGGGAAGTATTCGCCGGGACGCTTTTCTTCCATCAGGGCATATTGATAGCGGCAGGGCTGGGCGCAGGCACCACGGTTGGAGTCACGCCCGGTCATGTAGTTGCTCAGCAGGCAGCGCCCGGAGTAGCTGACGCACATGGCACCATGGCCGAAGGTTTCGATTTCCAGGTCAGGGGAGACCTTTGCGCGGATTTCTGCAATCTCAGGCAGGCTCAATTCCCGTGCCAGCACCACCCGCTGCGCACCCAAATCGTGCCAGGCCTGGGCACAGGCATAGTTGGCGATGGACTGCTGGGTGGACACATGGCGCTGGCAATGGGGGGCGTATTTTCCGGCAAGAGTGAATGCCCCCAGGTCTGCGATTATCAGTGCGTCCACGCCGGCATCATCCAGCTGCTCTAAGTAGGAAGGAAGTGCTGCCACTTCCTCGTTTCTGGGCATGGTGTTGACGGTTACATGAACCTTCACCCCATGGCTGTGGGCAAATTGAACGGCTTCCGGCAGCGCCTCCGGGGAAAAATTCCCCGCGAAAGAGCGCATACCGAAGCTTGTGCCAGCCAGATACACGGCATCTGCGCCGTACTTCACAGACATTTTTAGCTGTTCAGCGTCACCGGCTGGACACAGTAGCTCCATTTTCTTCATATCATCCTCCAAATTTTGCGCGGTTTGCATCGTGTTCTTCCTGGGTGGTTGCAAACACGTGGGTGCCGGCGGTGGGATCCAGCACATAGTAGTAGTAATTGGTGTCCGCAGGCTCCAAAGCTGCCTTCAGGCTGGACAGGCCGGGATTGGAGATGGGGCCGGGGGTCAGGCCGACATTGGTATAGGTGTTATAGGGGCTGTCCACGCGCAAATCCTCTGCGGTCAGGTCGTTCTTTCCGTTGAGGGCATAGATGATGGTGGCATCGATGTTCAGGTAAGCGGGATTGCCGTGCCAGCAGAACAGGCGGTTGTAGATGACGGAGGCAATGGTATAGCCTTCCTCCGCGCTGGCAGTTTCCTTCTCAATCATGGAGGCCACATTCACTACATCCCGCACAGTAAACAGGTGACTGTCGATATAGTCCTGCGTTTTGCCATCCCGGCGCATCAGGTCGGTCAGGTGGTTGTTGAGGGTCTGAATCTTGCCCCGCATCTGCTCGTCAAAGCGATGGTCGAAGTTGGAAAGCATCTTGTTCAGCACGCTCTTTGGGGTGTCGTTCTGGTAGAATTCATAGGTGTCGGGGAACAGGAAGCCCTCCAGGCAGTACCGGTCACCCCGGGCAACTCCATCCAGGAACCAATAGTCATTCAGTTCCCCTGAGGCAGCATAGCTTTCAATGTCCTGCACGGTGCAGACCTTGTTTTCTTGCAGCAGAGCAAAAATCTGGCGGCAGGAATAACCCTCGGGGATTGTCACCTTCACCACGTCTCTGGAGGAGGAGGGGGACATCATTTTCACCAGGGCGTGGTAGTCGTACTTGGTGTTCAGATCCCAGATGCCGGGCTTGATATCGCCGTCGTCCACTGCAAAATTGGCATACAGCTTAAAAAGGCCGGGATAGTGAATCAGTTCATTGCGGACAAGTTTTTGAGTGATGTCGTCAATGGTGTCCGTGTCATACACGGTGATGGTGACAACCTTGTCCTCCCGTCCAAAAGCGAGAATTTCCGAGGCGCATACCCATACAATCCGCCCCAGGGTAACACCGATTAAAATGGTCAGCGCCACCCATACTCCGGTTGCCAGAATATTGGGAATTCCCAGCAAGCCCTCTCCCTTTCTGCGGCGTGGGCGGCCTTTCTTCACGGCTCGCCGCCGTTTTTCCGGTTGAGGCGCTGGAGAAATGGACTCCTCCGGCTCCTGCCACTGCATCTGCGGCGGGGGAAGAATTGGGTCAGCGGCGGGGATTGGCTCCTCGTCGAATGTTTCTTCTGTGGGCAGCGGTGTACACGCTTCCTCTGCGGGTGACTCCGGTGAAAATGGAATTTCTGGATTTGCTCCATCTTCCTCCGCGGGGCGTTCCGGGATGACCGGTGCTTCGGGTTCTGCCGTTTCGGTTGCCTCGTCGGCAGATTGCCGGTGCTTGGCTGCAAATCTGCCCTGATAGTGGGGGTGAGTCTCCTCCGGCTGCCCCTCTTTGGAACATTCATCCGTCAGGGGAACTGCTTCAGGATAGTCTACAGCGGTTTCTTCCGCTGCATCAGGGGGCACAATCGGCTCCCCCTGGAGCGCTTCAAATCGTCCGTGCTTCTGATTTGGACTGGAATTGTCATTCATCAGCGTTCCTCCGTTTATCGAATCACAATTTGATCTTTTATCTTTTCGGCAGTTTCTCTGCCTTTCAGTGCTTCCACCAGTGCCAGGCCAAAGGGGACGGCACATCCGGCAGAAGCGCCGGTGATCAGGTTATCGGACACCACGAAGGCGGCGCTGGAATCCACAACGGCGCTGCCCATATTCTGCTCCTGACCGGGGTAGCAGGTGGCCTTCAACCCATCGGTGATGCCCAGGTCAGCCAGTACCGTGGGTCCGGCGCAGATGGCGGCAACGTACTTCCCGTTTTCCCAGGCAAATTTCAATGATTCCAGTGCGGCGGGGCAGGCGCGCAGGCTGGCAACTCCGCCCATTCCGCCGGGGATGATCATCATCTCCATGTCGGTTAAATCCATTTCATCCAGCGTGATGTCGGCCTCCACCCGGATTTTGTGGCTTCCGGTGACAACCTTTCCGTCAATGCCAACGGTCAAAATATTCACACCGGCTCTGCGAAGAAGGTCGAGGGGGGTTATCGCCTCGGTTTCTTCAAAACCGGTTCCAAGCAGCATAAATACCATATTGTTTTCCTCCCAATATGCGCGTGTTACAGTTTATTGTTCCATGACAAAAGGAAAATATGACCTTTGAGTCAAAACAATTCACTATAATATACCATATTTTTTTCTGCTTGTCCACCACCTGCATGAATCAATCCTTAAAATATCATTAAATGTACCCGTCTCACCGTCCTCCTGGCGGGCAGCCCCGGGACTCTTTCTGAAAAAAGGTTGCAAAAGGGCAGAAAAAATGCTAGAATTACAGAAACCAAAAGAATACAGAATATAAGGGAAAATAAAATGGAAGAAAGAAATATCTCATTTGAAGACCTGGGTCTGTCCGAGGCCATGCTCAAGGCATTGGAACAAAAGGGCTACGGTTACCCCACAACCATTCAGGCAGAGGCAATTCCGCCGTTTTTGCAGTGGAAGGATGTGATTGCAAAGGCACCTACCGGAACGGGTAAAACCTTTGCGTTCGGTATCCCTATGATTGAACACATTGATGCAGCGTCCAACGAGGTACAGTCGTTGATTTTGGCACCCACCCGGGAGCTGGCCATCCAGATTGGCGATGAGCTGCGGGGGCTGCTGACCTATTTTACCGGCATTCGGGTGGCAGTCCTGTATGGCGGTGCCGGAATCGGCAGCCAGATTCGCCAGATGGAGAAAAAGCCTCAGATTGTGGTGGCAACCCCGGGTCGCCTGATGGATCACTATAACCGCAAAACCATCCGCCTGGACAAAATTCAGACTGTCGTCCTGGACGAAGCAGACCGGATGCTGGACATGGGCTTTTTCAAGGACGTGACCAGAATCATTGAAAAAGTTAAAAACAGAAAGAATCTTGGGCTTTTTTCCGCCACCATTTCCCAAGAGGTCATGACGGTTTCCTGGATGTACCAACGGGATGAGGTGGAAATCACCGTGGAGCCAAAGCAAGAAGATCGACCGGACATCGACCAATACAGCCTGACCTGCACCCCGCTGGAAAAGGCGGAGGTTACCCTCCGGCTGATGAAGACCCAGGGCTATGAGCGGGTGATGATTTTCTGCAATACCAAGCATATGTGCCAGCGCCTGTGCGATGAGTATCAGCGGGCAGGGCTGGATTGCGACTGCCTCCATGGTGACATTCGCCAGAGTCAGCGGGAGAAGACCATGCAGCGCTTCCGCAGCGGTAAGCTGCCTGTGCTGATTGCCACGGATGTTGCCTCCCGCGGCATTGACGTGGATGATGTGGACTGCGTCATCAACTATGATATTCCCGAGGAAAATGAGTATTATGTCCACCGCATTGGCAGAACCGGCCGCGCAAAGCGAAAGGGCATTGCCTGGAGCTTGGTGAGCAATTTCCCGGAGAAAGCAAAGCTGGATGAAATTGCAAAATTTTCCCATTATGAGATTCAGCCCATGGTGCTGGATGCGGAAGGAAATTTAACAGCAGAAGAGGTTAAGGCACCTGTCACCCCCAAGAGGCGCTTCAAATGACCGCCGGTGAATGCGGCTACTTACTCCTGTCCAGCAAATTTGGCGATCCTGACAGGAAACCGCTTACCACAGCGCAAATGCGCATTGTGGCGCAAAGAGCGGCGTATCTTCCGCTGGTGAACAGCGGCGAGGAACTGACGCTGGAGCACCTGCTGTCTGCGGGGGTGGAAAAGCAGCTTGCCGAAAAAATCCTGAAATTGCTGGAAGATACGCTTCAATTAAAAGCATACCTTTCTAAGGCACGGCGAGCCGGGTGTACGCCCATCACTCGTGCCAGCAGGGCGTATCCGCTTGCGCTGCGTCGGCGGTTGGGGCTGGAAGCCCCAGGCTGCCTCTGGGCGAAGGGCAACCTGGATATTCTCTCCATGCCCACCGTTTCCCTGGTGGGCAGCCGGATGCTCCAGGGAGAGAACCGGCAGTTTGCCCGGATGGTTGGCATCCAAGCCGCGCTTCAGGGCTATGCTCTGGTTTCCGGCAATGCACGGGGGGCGGATACTGTCGCTCAGGATGCCTGTCTGGAAGCGGGGGGATATGTGGTCAGTGTGCTGGCGGATTCCCTCAGTGAGCATTGCCCGGATACGCACCGCCTGTACATGAGCGAGGATGACTACGATGAATGTTTCTCCGTACCCCGGGCGCTGCATCGCAACCGGGTGATTCACTGCCTCAGCGACAAGGTGTTTGTGGCACAGTGTACGCTGGGAAAAGGGGGTACCTGGGATGGCAGCACTCAAAACCTGCGCAGGGGATGGAGCAGCGTCTATTGCTTCCTGGATGGCAGCCCTGCTTCTGTGGCATTGGAGCAGATGGGCGCATTCCTGATTGATACGGAAATGCTTGCTGATTTAAAGTCTCTTCCGCAGAGACAGCCAAACTTATTTCACATGGTTTAAGAGCAGACCAAAGCACGCAGGTCTGCTCTTTTGCCTTGTATAGCGTTTTTTCCTTCAATCGGATAAAATGCAGCAATAAAAAATCCCTCCTGTCAGGATACATTCTACCCGATAGGAGGGATGTGTGCGAATGTGTCAGACGGACGCAGCTGTTGAATACGGCAAACTGGAAGTTGCCTATTGTCAAATATTTGTAACAAATTCTTCTATCAAACTATTTATCTGTTCAGGTTTGTCTGTATTAGAATTATGTCCAGCTCCTTCAATCCATGTTAAAGGAATTTTCGTGTTTCTATGCCACGCTTTGCAACGGTGTACAAAGGGAACATAATAAAAAACTTAATAATGGACTGCCAA
>ERZ791887.411-NODE-411-length-43508-cov-4.811866_pt1 | contig 43508 bp, 37 predicted proteins | sample MGYA00510157_ERZ791887 | MGnify/ENA primary metagenome ERZ791887 (study PRJEB30046, sample SAMN00792112) | human gut metagenome | study: EMG produced TPA metagenomics assembly of the A metagenome-wide association study of gut microbiota in type 2... | reverse complement strand
ATAAATACAATAGCTACAATCAGCATTATCACACCGATAATCCTTGATATACTTTTTTTCATGTAAAGCACCTCCTTGTTAAACTGGAATCTGTCGTATTAGAGATACCAAACCAATCCATTTTCTGTTGCCTGAATCATTGCCCCCTTCGGTACCTTTCGCAATATGATTAAAACATCCATATAATCGGGTGCTGGAGAAATTAGTCCCATAAACGAAGGAACTACACATATTGTCATCAACCACTTCATTGAAATCGGGCAGACCACGAAAACAGCAAGAAAGATTACCCCCGGAATCAAAGGTGCCAATGACATCATTATATATCGTCCTCTGCTAAGTGCTGCTGAGGATGCAGCATATGCTCTCAACTGTTTTAGAGATACTCCTATATAAACTTTTGCCCCCTTTGGATAACTTATAGCATGAAGAAATTCATGTAACGGCATCGCAACAAAAAAGCCAATAATAAATGACAGCGGCATAAGCCATAAATTAAATATAAATTCATCTGATTGCGCCTTTTTTGTAAAAATTGCAACAAAGCATACAATACAAGGGATAATCATGTATGGAATTGATGCTTTAATTATGTCATCTGGTCTGTCAATTAGAACTGCATTTTCAGGAATGCTTTTTTCTTCAATCTCTCTGTCCCACGGCTGATTACCGTCCCAAACGTTTTCCCAGTTTTTATTGCCATCCCATATTATCTGCGCCATTTTAATATCCTCCACAAATTTCGATTTGTTGATATCAAACTTGCTGGCGGCGAACAGCATTTCATGCTGTTTGCGGACGGCAAGTCCACAAGGGATAGACGTACAAGCGTCGCAAGGGAGTGTAGCTCCCTTGCCGGAACAAAGTGACGCAACATTCTCGGTCGGGCAGTTTTCTTCTGCTGACAGAGAATGACGCGACCCAGGACGCACTACTCTCGATAGAGAGTATAGAAGTGCGCCCTTTCGTTCCTAAAGGGATTTTCCGTTTTCGCTTTTCAGAAAATTCCTTTGTTATATTTGAACTGTCCATAGAGCATAAATCCCAAACCAACAACTACTCCCGGTAGGATGATAACTGCCATAGCGGTCTCGCTCCAAAACAAAGCAATGTACCCTAAGATAAAAGATACTCCCATTATAAGCGTGCCTGTGCCAACGACTTTTCCGTACTTAGGTATATCCTCTTCTTTTACTTTTCGTCTGTTGTACGAATGTATCGTACTGATATTACCTTTGATGTTTGTAATGCCAAGCACAGAAATAAACAACCCCAAAATCAATAATATCAAATTATCCATGCTGTCCTCCTAAAAATAGAATAGTTCTTCGAATTTCTTATCTAAGGCAATGCAAAGGATAAGAGCTAACTTTGCTGTTGGGTTGAATTGCCCTGTTTCGATAGAACTGATAGTGTTTCTCGACACACCCACCATTTCTGCAAGCTGTGCTTGAGAAAGATTTGCTGCCATACGAACTTCCTTTAAGTGATTTTTCAGATGCAACTGCTCTTTCATACTCTCACCTCTAAAAGGCGACGAATAAATCCGGCAAATGCCAAGACGGAAAGAATCAAAAATAGGATGGTTAGCACCAAATCACTTTTTCGTTTCATTTTGATAAAGCGAACTAACCATTGCGTTGAAAGAATGCTGAAGTATATAACCCACGGACTATAAATCATGGTATGAGCAAGCATAGAGGATAGTAAGGACAGGAGACAACACACTAAAGCACCTACTCTGCCTGCATGACTTCCTGCTTGATATATCACTTCTATTTCTGCTAAGTCTTTGTTCTTATGCTCTTTTCGACTTGCGTTTAAGATATCGTCCTTTTTCATATGAACACCTCCGCTCCAAGTTTTCTTTGCATATCCTAATTATACCTTTGCCAAGTTCTCTTGTCAATAGGTTTTGTGAAAAAGATACAGTTCGTTCAGGAAATTCTGAACGCCCGAACTTTATTTGTCCAGGCGCTCTCAGTATCAGTCATAAATCAGCTCAAACTTCACGATAGCTTCTGCCTGTGCCTTGCAAGCATTCATCTGCCGCACCCATTCCATTTGGTTTTCGTCTTTCAGTTGTTCGGTCAGAGCTTGTCGGATCGTACAATTTCGTCCGACCCACTTTGCAGTAGAAGAATTAAGCCAGACATGATATGCAATCCCTTTTAGAAAAGCATAATCCAATACAATGTACATCCGCGCCGCCCAGGATACCTGGGCGTGTCAGTCTTCCCTCCCGATAATAAATCGGACTGATTGTTCATTTTCAATTTATGATTATCGGGTATCCTATAAAGAAAACAACAGGAGGAATACAGCTATGTGTACTGCTGCAACTTATCAGACCCGTGACTTCTATTTTGGCCGCACCCTTGACTACGAATTTTCTTATGGCGAGGAAATCGTTATAATGCCCCGCCGGTTTCCCCTGAACTTCCGGCACATGGGTGCGTGCAATCAGCACTATGCTATGGTGGGCATGGCTCACGTTGCCGAGGGCACGCCCCTTTTCTACGATGCCATCAACGAAAAGGGACTGGGCATGGCTGGGCTGAACTTTGTGGGCAATGCAGATTATAAGTCCCTTGTCCCCGGCAAGGACAATGTGGCTTCCTTTGAATTCATCCCCTGGATTCTGGGTCAGTGCGCCAGCCTGGAAGAAGCCAGGCAGCTGCTTGCCAGAATGAATCTGGTCAGCACCCCCTTTGCCCCCTCCCTGCCCGCTTCCCAGCTCCACTGGCTCATTGCCGACAGCACCGGCGCCATTACGGTGGAATGCGTCAAGGAGGGCTTGAAGGTATACGACAACCCCGCCGGGGTGATGACCAACAATCCTCCCTTTCCGGCGCAGATGATGAATCTGAACAATTTCATGCACCTGTCCCGCAAGCAGCCCGAAAATCATTTCTCCGGCAATCTGCCCCTGCAATGCTACAGCCGGGGCATGGGTGCGCTGGGTCTGCCCGGCGACCTGAGCTCTCAGTCCCGGTTTGTGCGGGTGGCGTTTGTGCGGGCCAATTCCGTGTCCGGTGCCTCGGAGTCCGAAAGCGTCAGCCAGTTCTTCCACATTCTCGGTTCCGTTGACCAGCAGCGGGGCTGCTGCCAGGTGGACGAGGGGAAGTTTGAATACACCATCTATACCTCCTGCTGCAACGCCTCCCAGGGCATCTACTATTACACCACCTATGACAATCACCAGATTACCGGCGTGGATATGCACCGGGAAAATCTGGATGGGGATACGCTGGTCCAGTATCCCCTGGTGACCGGCGAACAAATCAGAATGCAGAATTAAAAAACAAATCATCACCACCAAAGCCCGGCTCTGTGCAAGAGCCGGGCTTTGGCGTATTCCTTAATCAGAGTTTGGTTTCAGCACGAGAACGCAAGAGACTCCCAGCAGGTCAATGCGTGCCGTCTCTCTGGGCGGCTGCGGCAGACCGGAAACATCATAGCAATGCACGGCTCCCTCCCGCTGGCACGCTGCCAACAGAACCGCTGTCCCCGGCACGGCGCACAGATGGCGAGGCCAATCACCGGTGGGCCACTCCTGCAATGCGCTGTATTGGGTTCCATTGCCCCTCCAGGCGGAAATGGTATTGGGTCCACGGTTGCAAACAAACAGAACTCCATTCTCTGCGATGCAGGCACCGCCCGGCCAATTTTGGTGGTCACTGTCCCTGCTGGCCTGCACGGCAGAGAGGATTCTTCCATTCCCATCCAACACCCGGAGGCTGCCGTCCAGCTCGTACACGCAGGTAATCGTATTTCCCCCGATATCCAGCACCTGACGAGGGCCGCTCCCCACCGGCTGCGGCAAAATCACAGCATCCCCCACCGGCAAATGATTTTGCAGTGGGAACCGATACAGGCAGTGATTCCCCAAATCCGCCAGAAAGAGCGTCTGTCCCACCGCCTGCGCCCAGTGTGCATTTGCGCCCCGGGGCTGAAATTTCCACAAAATCCGGGAAAGGTCACCGCTTACCGCAAAGAACAGGCCGTTTCCAAAACAGCTGCCGTAGATTACATTTCCAAGGGGGTACAAATGACACAGTGCCTGTCCCCCGGGAATTTCCAGGCAGGTGATTTCCCTGAACCCGCCGTCTTCCAGCGCATAGGCGGTGATGTCGGCTCCGTCCTGGCGCTCTGAGGCCACATAAATCCAGCCATTTTCTCCCTGGCAGCAAAAGCTGGGGGCTCGACCGTGCCGTGCGGTGAAAAGCGTGCAGAGTGTTCCGTCCGATTCAAGGCGGCACACCGCAAGGTCATCGCAGCCCGGTGCGCCGTAGCCGGAAAGCAAAAGTGTATGTTCAGCCACAGCAAATCCTCCCTGGTATTTCGGTCTGACAAAAGGGGTCAGCAGTCCATATCGTGGGCTTTGATGCTGGTACCGCCGTCCACCAGCAATGTCTGCCCGGTGATAAAGGTGCTCATGTCGCTGGCAAAGAACAGCGCCGTGTTGGCAATGTCCTGCATTCGTCCCGGTTCCAGCGGCTGGCAGCGGCGGACGATGTCATGGAATTTCGTCAATTCCTCCGGTGTCATTCTGTCCATATCGTCGTAGAACACATCGCTGACGACTACCCCGGGACAAATGGTGTTGATGCGGATATGATCCTTGGCGTAATCCAGCGCAATGGCACGGGAGGCGGAATTCATGGCTCCCTTGGTTCCGGCATACAGCATATTCCCCGGCTGGGTCATCAGGCTGTGGATGGAGGAGATGTTGACAATGCTGCCCCCTCCCCTGGCCTGCATCCCCGGTACGACTTTCCGCACACAGCGCAGGCCGCTGAGATAATTGGTTTCCAGCAGCCGGAACATATCCTCGTCCTTGTAATCCGCCGCAGGGCAATGACAATTAACACCCACCGTGGAGACCAGCACATCAATGCCGCCGCTGTCCCGGAGCACGCAATCCAAAAACGACTCGGTCTCGTTGGCTTTTGCCAAATCCACCAGATAGCCACGGCAGTCCGGGCAAATTGTCTGCAATTCCTTTTCCGTGGCAGACACATAGGCTTGATTGCGTCCGCCAAAGTATACGGTTGCCCCCTGCTGCACAAAAAGCAGCGCAATGCTCTTGCCAATGCCCCGGGCAGCCGTGGTAATCAGTACCTTTTTTCCTTGCAGCAGGTGGTTATAATCGGGAATGGTGCTTTGGTACAGGGAGATGTCTCTCATATCAGTGTCTCCTTCTTCTGACCCGGAGCGCCGTAGCGTTCAATATCAAATTGCTGGTAAAGCTCCTCGATTGCATTCTCGTCCCCCTCCGCTGCACGAAGCTCCACGCTCCAATCCAGGCCCCGGTACTTTTCCGCCGCCTTCTCCGCTTCAATGAAATGCAGCAGCTCCTGCATCATGGTTCGGTTCCACACCACCGCATCCACATCCGCCGTGGTATAGATGCCCGCCTCCAGCTTGGGGAAGGCGTACAGGTCACGCACCTGCATCTTATAGGCATGGTTTATCACATAATCCACCATGTGGCTGGGGACAAACAGAATCCCGTTCTTGGTGCCTACCACAATATCTCCCGGCAGGCAGATGGCAGCGCCAATGCGGCAGGGGCCATTGAAAGCGGTAATCTGGCAATCCCGGATGGGAGTTGGGTCTATGCCACGGTAAAATACCTGAACATCGATGTTCTGCATCTGCTCCAGGTCTCTCACACCGCCCCATACCACAACGCCGCCGTTTTTCGTGCGGGCTTTGACCGCCGTGGTCAGGTTGCCGCCCACAAAGGTGCCACGCAGAATCTTATCGTACAGGTCACAGACCACCACATCATTTTCTTCCAGGCTGTCAATCACCCACTGGTTGCAGTCCCCTTTCCAGCCATTGCTGCGAGCCACCTGGAACACGTGCTGGCGCAAATCCGGGCGCTGGGGCATGAAGCAGCAGGTCACGGCACGACCATACAGCTTTTTGCCCGGATGGAGGGATTGCAGATTCCCCTGAAACTGAAACCGGTATCCGCAGGAATACAGCGGCTGCCAGATTTCCTCCTGGGTAAGCGTCTTGAGAATCTCAATTTTTTCATCACTGACTTTGGGCCGCCCGTTGGGATAGCGTTCCCCGGTCCAGGCCGCCGTCATGGAAAGAATTTGTTCACGGTCATTGAGCAGCATATCCTTACTTCCTCCAAGGTGTAAAGTCGTGCAGGATACCGGGGGCGCACCAGTAGGGTGATGGTGCCTCCTGCCAATCGGGCATACTGCGGGCTTCCGGGTCATAGACAACGTATCCCTCACGCAAGGTGGCGACGCATTCCAGCTTTCCCTTGCCGGTCAGGCGGGCACCGCCGCAGTCCAGATAACCAAACGCCCCTTCCCGGTTGCGCAGCACCGCAATATCGGCGCAGCTGCCCACATTCAGCGTGCCCAGCTCCGGACGGTGAATGTTCAGCGCCGGGGCACGGGTCACACGATACAGCACATCCCCCAGGGGCATCCCCATGGCAAGGAACTTGCTTGCCACATACAATAGGTCAATGGCAGGGCCGTTGATGTTGTGTTCATGCAGGTCGGTGGAAATGGTGTCCGGCCAGAAGTTCTGCCGGAAGCATCCCACCGCCTGCCGGAACCAGAAGCTGCCGGAACCGTGTCCAACGTCAAACTGCACGCCCCGTGCTCTGTTCTCCAGCATATGGGGCAGCATTTTCCCCTGCTCGTCCATCAGCGGGAACTGCTGGGCAAACACATGGGTATGCACATCGCCGGGACGCAGGTGGGACAGAATCGCCGGGTAGCTGCGCTCCGGGACAATGGGAATGCTGTCCACCATCACAATTTTGCCGCACTGTTCCGCCGCCTGAAGCGCCCCGTCAATGGAAGCCCAAATGGGATGACCCGGCTCCTCATGCTTTGCCCAATAGTGGGCGCTTTTGACACCCACAATCACATCCGACCAGGTGTTTGCCACTGCGGCGGTAATTTCGGGATTGATGTCCTCCACGGCTTGCTCGGAGGGCGGATAGTGCATTCCCTTTGCGGCAATGTCAATAAACGCCAGAACACGCACCTTGGTGCTGTCAATGACGTTTTCCTTGAAGTCCCCAAAATTGCGCCAGCCGGTGGTACCGGCATCCACCGCAGTGGTCACGCCGGCACGGAACATATATCCCTCTGCATTGACGGTACGCAGGCCGTCTGCCATCTGGTAAGGAAATACCGGATAGACATGGCAGTGCATATCAATCAGACCCGGTGCCACAATCAGCCCGGTCACATCCATGACGGTGTCGGCATCCCCGGGGAGTCCTTTGCCCCGGGCGGCAATCTTGCCATCCTTAATGCCCAAATCACAAGGCTCCATTGTCCCGGTGCAGGGGTCATACAAGGTACCGCCCTGCAAAAGCACATCATACTGAGACATCTTGATTCCCTCCCAACGTATTTCGGTATCGGTCTGCAAGAACAAAAATCAGCTCCACTTCCACGGGGATATTATGGTTTGGCATATTGCGTGTACCCATAATGGTGCGTGTATGGAAGCCCCGTTCCTGTAAAATCTCCATGCAGGTGTCGGAAAAACCATCCACGACCTTGTCAACCGCCTCAAATCCCTCGGCGCAGTTCACCAGAGCGGTGGCTCGCACCAGATGATGAATGCAGTCCAGCGTCCCGAAACGCTGCTGGATCGCCCGCATCAGCGTTTTGGCGCACGCCGAAGCCGCCTGATAGCCTTCCTCCAACGTCAAATCCGCCCCAACTCTGCCACGGAACAGCGGCTCATAGGTATTGATGTCCTCCGGGCCATGACCGGAAACGAACACAATTCCGTCCGCTTCACGGATGGGAACCAGCGGCTTATAACGCTCAAAGCGGACAGTCTCTCCCGGCATGATATTCACAGTCCCCATGCGCCCCTCCTTATCTGCGAACCTTGATGATGGCATCCACACTGACAGGCATATTGCCGGGCAGGACGTAAGCGCCCATGGCGGCACGGGCGTGCTGCCCACGGTGACCGAAAATCTCCACCATCAGGTCAGAAAAGCCGTTCATCACCGGGGGCATATTGTAAAAATCTCCGGCACTGTTGACAAGGCCCAGCGCCTTGACAAAGTAATCTACCCGATCCAGGCTTCCGATATACGCCTGGATGGTGCGAAGCATATTCAGCCCGCACAGGCGTGCCGCCTGATAGGCAGTTGCTTCGTCAATTTCGGCACCGACACGACCGACATAAACCGGTTTTCCGTCCTCATCCACCGGATAATGTGCGGAAATGTACAGCAAATCTCCTGCAAAAACAGCCTCTACTGCACCTTTGCCACGCCAGTCCGTCTGCTGCAGCTGAATGCCCAGCTGCTCCATTCTTTTCTCGGTTGCTCCCATGGGTTCAATGTTCCTCCTTTATCTGCTGCATACACCGCATCAGTGCATCACAGACCGTTTTTACCTGGGAGGGGGCGACCATCAGGGGATTGAGCAAAATCCGATTGTCTGGCTCTGCCCCAATGTAAATTCCCTCTCCCCGCATCTTTTCTGCCAGTTTTTCTGCGCTGCCATAGGGCATCACCCCATAGGTGCGGGGCATTTGCTGCCCCACCGGCCCCTCCTGGGTGCGGACAATCCGGGTAAACCCGCATTGCCTCAGTGCACGCTCAAATCTGGCGCACCGGGCGTTCAGGCGGCGCAGCTCTGCCGCTTCATCCTGCCCCAGATACTGCTGCACCGCTTTGTACAGGCCGACAATGGCTTCCCGGGAAGTCTTGCAGCCCCGGCAAACGCCATCCTTGGGTGGCCCATAGCGGCGGCAGCGGTCAATCCATTCCTTTTTTCCAACCACCAAGCCGGAATCCTGGGGGCCACGCATGGTTTTTCCGCCGCTGAACACCACCAGGTCGGCACCCATCCGAGTAAATTTCCAAAGGTTCTCCGCAGGGGGATTCTGCGCCGCTGCATCCACAAAGACAGGAATATGATGCTTGTGTGCAAGTTCAATAACCGTTTCCAGCGGCGGACTGTATTCCCGCCCAAAGAAGATGAAGTAGACCACAGCTGCCGTGGCAGGTGTCATAGCGTCTTCCAGCTCCTGCGCCGTCGGGGCACAGGTTTCCGTGCCCACATAGCGAACCTTTGCTCCCACGGCGGCGCAGCCCCGGTCATAGGGATTGCGCTGCCCTGCAAACATAATCACCTCAGAGCGTGGTCCGGTTATCTCCGGCAGCGCATCATAAATGCGCTCGTCATCATAAGCCAGGGCGGCAGCGGTGGCAATCATGATTCCGCTGGCGGCACCGTTGGAAATGTAAGCGCCCTCATTGTGGGTCAGCTTTGCCAGGGCATCGCCGGTTTTCTCCTGCACTTCCGCCAGGTCTACGCAGCTGGAGGCGATTTCCCGCATTGCCCGCAGGCTGGCTGCCCTCATGCAGCTTGCGCCGTATTTTGTAAAAGTATCCTGTGCGTTAATGTAACGATGCAGGTTCAGCTCCTCAAAAATATCCATGGGTTAAGCCTCATTCTCATTGGAAGCAAAGGGGTTTTCGCTGACCCAGGAGCGTTCTTCCTTCGGCTCGCTGTTTTCGGAGAAGCTGGCGAAAACATCAATCACTTCCTTCACCATGCTGCCATTGTCCACAAGCCCCTGCTTCAGCGGGAGGATGTGCAGAATTTCCCAGGCATTCTGGGCGACACGCCACAGGGGCAGATGCGCCACTTCGCAGTCATCGGTTACGGGGTAGCCTACATCCAGCCAGTGATTCTCAATGGCATGATACCGTTCTTCCAGCATGGCATCCACCGTCTGGGGTGCGGTTTCGCCATGATCATCCAGCAGGCTGCGGAGAGTTTCAATGCAGGCAGAAATTCTGGGATGATAGTAATAGCAAATCAACTCGTGGTAATCCTGGCTGTCGTAGTCCACCAGGTTGGGAATGGTTCTGGCAAAGGTTGTGCCCAAATCCCGCATCCAGATGCGGAAATCTGCCGGCGTATGGCAGTCGGCACCGGAAACATCCGGGTCGCAGGGGCGACCCTGGAACCGGCGGACATAGGTTTCCACATACATCCTGGGATTCTCACGGGTCATGGATTCCAGCTGGGTCAGCAGCTGCTCCAGAACGGCAGCATGGAGTTCAAAGGTTTCGTGCAGTTTTTCGGCAGTCTTGCGGCACAGGAACAGCTCGAACATACACCGCAGGTGCATATTGAAATTCTCGGTGATGTACTGGCGCATCACGTCGTACATATCCTGACCAATGGCATCCGTCTTCTGCTCATCGGGCAGGGCTGCCATGATGGTCATGAAGCTGCCAAGCAAATCCGCCACCTCCTGAGACTCGGTGACCGGAACCTGACGGCGCTGGGCACGGGACAGGTAGCAGCGCTTCTGATAGCGGGCGTGGGAGCTGTCCCGGTCGCAGTAAACCGCCTGCTCCAGTGCCTGCATGGCCATGAGGCCTTTTTCTCTGGGGAGATTGCCGTAACGGCGGCGGGCAGAATCTATCAGGAAGCTGCCGACGGTGATTTTGCTGGGCTTCCATGCCAGCTGGAAAATCAAATCAAAGAAGTGCAGACTCACACCGCACAGCTCTGTGCAATTACCGAAGCCGTCACCGTGGTCAACCAGGGTAACATCCGTCATTTCCTTAGCGGCTTCAATATGGCGGCCAAAATCGCCGTGCATATGGTCATCGCCGCCGAACTCGTTCAGCGGTTCCAGCACATAGCGGGCTTTCCGCAGCGGGCCATAGTTGGCATCCCGGTACATCGGCTCCCGGAAGGTGCTGTCGGTTTCCTTGCGGTTGGGCCACAAATCCAGGAAATACACCTCATCCGGCAGGTTATCCACAAACCGCTGCATCACACCGGGCATTGTCCAGATACTCGGCGGCGTGTTCGCCCGCACGCCCCAGCCGTCATAGAACAGGCGTGCGCTGGGAATCAGCTCATGCAGCGCCTCATAAGTGTACTTCGAGTAATTGATGTTGATGTTGATGAAATCCTCCACCCCGGTGGAAATATGATGCTCTGCCGGGGGGCAGCACACAAAATTGCTGGTAGGTCCGTATGCCTCAATCCAAACCTTTACAAAGGTCTGGATAAAGGTCTTATACATGGGATCCTCCGGGTAGAGGCAGGGGATGGTTTGGGGAGCGGCATTGTCATCCTTGACCCACTCGCAGCCGAAATAGCGGGCGTTGGGATAGAGCGCCCGGAATTCCAGTGTGGTTTCATCTGGAATCAGGGGAACCATCACCTCCATGCCCAGGCTCTGGGCATACTCGATGGAATCCCGAACCATATCCCGGCGGACAATGTCCTCGGCGGTGATTTCGATGCCGGTCAGCCCCAGCTCGATAAAGGTCTTTTTCCGGGCGTAGCTATTCCAGCTGTACAGGCGGTAGGAGTTAATTTTGTTGCGGGCGTATTTGTCCAGCTCCTCCCGCCGCTCTGCCTCATTGAGAAATGCGCCGTAGTTATACACCCACTGACCGATGGTGTGGCGCATTTTGAATTCCGAACGCTCTTGCAGGGTCAGTCCATCCGGCAAAGAAAGGCTGGCGTTCCTTTCAAACACATCCCGATCCCAGTAAAATCCAACGTCAAATTCCGTTTGCAGCAAATGGCAGACGCTGTAGTATACAGAACGATCGTTAGAGCCGCTGATGACCAGGGTGTCTCCCCGCACTGCATAGGCGACGCAGTCATTTTCGGTATCGCTCTCCTCCGGCAGAACACCCGGATAATGGGCAGCAAACGCTCCCACAATATCGCTGGTAGAAGCACGACCGATTATAATTTTCCCGCCCTCAATGGAGGACGCATAGCGTTCGTGGGTGATGAGCAGCGTTGCACCGCTGAGCTTTTTGACATAGCTGCGCAGCTCCTCGGCTGCATGGCGGTCGAGCCAGGTGGCACGGCTGCCCAGAATAATCGTACCGTAGGGGATGCCTTCTTTTGTCAGATGAAACATAAACGATTCCTCCGTTTTGTGTAAAGTGGGTGGGGGTAAAGTTTCTTTGTTTTGATTTTACAGCTGCGGGATGGGTGCAAAGGACTCCGGGCGGTGGAAATCCGGTTTTGGCGCACTGGGTGCCATCCAGCAGCCGTACCGTTCTTCCGGCGGGCCGGAACACTGGTAAAAATTTCCAATCGGGTTTTGCGGGCGGGCAGGTGCATGGGGACCATATACCGCTTGCAAAAAGGAATGTGGCACATTCAGCTCTACGCTCCACATATCCGCCTGCCGGCAGGACTGTACCTTTGGATAATTTGGAAGTTCCAGGCTGACAAAGTGGCGGTGTGCCCGGTCTGACCCTTTTTGCAGCAGCAGCGCCCCGGCGGCATTCATCTCAAAATTGAGATAATCCTGTGAAAAAGCCGGAAACGGATTCAGGAACACCTCCAGGCAGCTGTCCAGATAAACAGCGCTGTTTGGCTCCCTGCAAGTAATGCGGGGGTGCTTTTCAAAGCACCACAGCCGGAACGAAATTGCATCCGCTTTGTCGGTTGCGATGGCATAAGCTTCCGGGCGGCAGCTGCCGCCCCAGGGAAAGCAGTTGATTGGGATGAGGTTTTCCGCCATGCTCTTACCCCTTGACACTGCCCACCACGATGCCCTTGGTGTAGTATTTTTGCAGGAAGGGATACACGCACATAATGGGCAGAGCTGCCAGCAAAATCTGGGCTGCTTCAATGGTCTTTTCACTGATTTGTGCCATCCTCGCCAGCTGATCCGGGGTCATGAGGGTTTCCACATTGTTCTTGGACTGCATCAGGATGGTTGCCAGATAGGTTTGCAGAGGATATTTATCCGGGGTGTTCATGTACATATAGCCGTCCATCCAGCAGTTCCAGTTTGCCACCGTGGCGAACAGAACAATGGTTGCCAGCGCAGGCAGACACATGGGCAGGTAAATCTTGAACAGCACCTGCATCTGAGAGGCACCGTCAATCACCGCTGCATCTTCAATTTCGCTGGGAACACCGCGGAAGAAATTCATGATAAGAATCATATAGCCGATGTTCATGGCACCGGGCAGCGTCAGCGCCCAGATGCTGTTGAGCATTTTCAGTTTGTTGAGTACCATATAGGACGGAATCAAGCCGCCGCTGAACAGCATCGTAATCACAAAGAACCAGGAGAAGAAGGTTCTGCCATGGAACTTCTGATTCGGCTTGGAGAGCGGGTAGGCAGTCAGCACCACCAGGAAAATATTGACGGGGACACCAATGAGCACCCGCTTGAGCGTTACCCCCAGGGAGGTCCAGAACTGCTTGTCCTCCATCACATAGCGGTAGGCATTCAGCGTAAAGCCAATGGGATAAAAGGTGACGTTGCCGGCAACCGCCTCGGTACGGTTGGAAAGGGACAGTGCAATCACATGGACGATGGGCAAGACGCACACAACAATCAGCAGGCTCAGGAAGATGCCGTTGATAATGTGAAAGGGTGTGATTTTTTTAAGTCCTGAATTTTTTTTGCGTTTTGTATGCTTCATAGAAGAACACTCCTTGTACGATAAAATAGCTGTTTTCCTGTTTCTCCTCGGGATGCCTCTCAGGCAGGGGCACGGACTTTGGCCGCTTAGAACACCTGATAATTAAAGTGCTTCGAGGCAATCCGGTAGGAGATGACCACCAGGATGAAGGAAATTACGGATTTCATCATGCCCACCGCGGCGGACAGCGACCACTGGTGGTTGACAAGACCCAGGCGATAGACAAGGGTATCAATAATGTCGGCACTCTTATAAACCATGGGGTTGTACAGCAGCATAATCTGCTCCATGCCTGCGCTCAGGACGGAACCCAGGGAGAGCACCAGCAGCATAACCACAATGGGGCGGATGGCAGGCAGCGTAATGTGCCAAATCTGCTGAAAACGGTTGGCACCGTCCAGGGCGGCGGATTCATTCAGAGCGGGGTCAACATTGGTGATTGCCGCCAGGAAGATAATCATATTGTATCCCATGTCTTTCCACACATCGGAAACAATGATGATGAATGGAAACCAGGTATTGCTCCCCAAGAACATAACAGGGTCAACGCCAAACTTTGCAAGCAGGCCATTGATCATGCCGTCATACTGGAACAGGCTCCGAAGCACACCGCTCATAACAGCCCAGGAAAGAAAATACGGCAGGAAGAACACGGTTTGCGAAACACGCATGAACTTGGGATGAATGACTTCATTGAGCAGCAGCGCCAGAACCAGCGGCACCAGCAGCCGCAGAACAATCTTCCACAGGGAGATGAACAGGGTATTGCCTACCACATCCCAGAACGTGGGCAGCGCCATCATATCCCGGAAATTTTTTAATCCAACCCAGGGAGAGCCGGAAAAGCTGCGCAGGGGCGTAAAGTTCTGAAAGGCCATGGTCAATCCGAACATCGGAAGGTACGAAAAGAGCAGCGTGAAAATCACGCCAGGAATCAGCATCACATAAAATGGCAGTTCCTTCTTGAAAATCACGATTTTGCTTGTGCGCTTGGCTGCGAGTTTTTGTCCCATAATGACTCCTCCTTCTTTGACTGGGGGCTGCAATGCAGAAAAAGCCTTGATTTTCCATTTTCCGGTATGGGTAAAGTTCATGAATTTCCGCCCCAATTCCGGTCATGCAGGCTTTTTACACATTCAACAGTTTTTTAACTGTCAGGCTGGTTTTATTGTAGCTTTTGACCGAGATGCTTTCAATCAATAGAACTTGACATGGGATGCCGTTCTGTTTACATCGGAATCAGGCGGATTTTGCGTCAATAAAAATCCGTCAAAAAATAAAGAAAAACAGCATTTATAAAGAAAATAGTTCATTTTCCCTTCTTTCAAATTCAGGCTCTCATCACGCCATATTGCCAAAATGTAAACAGAACAGCATCCGATGTAAATTCCTATTGATTGCAAACGCTTCTGGCGTTGATTACAATTAAGTCATGCAAAGCGCGCGCAACTTTGTTCAAAACAACAAAATTAAAAGGAGGAACCACTGTGAAAAAGTCTATGAAACTCTTTGCACTGATCCTTGCGGTCGCCATGATGCTCTCTCTTGCGCTCCCTGCTTCCGCAACCGATGCCACCCTGCCGGAAGGCATGGAATGGATGACCCCCTTTGACGAAACGGTCAAGCTGAATGTTGTTGTCGGCTGGGATGCCGACAGCGGTGTGAAGGAAGGCACCACCCCTGAAACCAACTCTTTGGTTCAGCTGGCGAAGGATTTCCTGAACATTGAGCTGAACTTCCTGTGGATGGTTCCCAACGACCAGCTGTCTGAGCGTCTTGCGCTGCAAATCAGCTCCGGTGAAATTCCCGACATCGTGATGCTGGAAAGCGAATACTTCTACGAATTCATGGACAGCGATTATCTGCGTGACCTGACCGATGCCTATGAAACCTGCGGCAGCCGGGATCTGAAGGCCGTGCTGAGCTCTCTGGGCGAAGCTCCCATGCAGTATTCTTCCCGTGACGGCAAGCTCTATGGCATTCCTGCCGCTCTGGATCCCACCGAAGGCGTTGCCGGCCTGTACTACCGTCAGGACTGGCTCCAGGCGCTGGGTCTGAATGAGCCCACCAACATGGAAGAAGTCAACGATATGCTGGTGAAGTTTGCCGAGTACGGCCCCACCGTCAACGGCGGCAAGGCAACTGCCGGTCTTGGCTCCACCTCCGGCGTGATGAACACCAATTTTGCTCTGGCCGCTTATTTCCAGTGCTACGGCGCTTACCCCAACAAGTGGATTATGCGCGACGGTCAGCTGGTAAACGGCGTTACCCAGGACGAGATGCTGGACGCACTGAACGGCTTGAAGGATCTCTACGCCCGTGGCGCTCTGGCTCCCGACTTTGCCACCTGGAACTCTGACCAGTTCACCGCACGGGTAACCAGTGACCAGGTCGGTGCTACCTTCGGCACCTACTACATCCCCGCATGGCCCCTGAACCACAACAAGGATGCCAACCCCAATGCAGAGTGGGCCGAAATCAATCTGGCAAACCTGGGCGGCAAGTCTAAGCCCGCCATGAACCAGGCAAGCATCCAGTTCTTCAATGTTGTTACCAAGAACGCGCCCAAGAATGCAGAAGAAGCCCTGATTAAGCTGCTGAACCTGGGACTTGCCATCAACGACAACTGCGCCACTGACAAGAGCATCTTTGAAGGCAGACACCTTCCTGCCAACGGCGGTGCCATCTTCTACCTGCCTGTTTATGTCTACTTCCCCGTTCCCTGGGCAACCTACCGTCCCGAAATCTGGGCTGCCTACGAAGCCAAGGATCCCGACTCTTTGAAGATTGCGTACGAAAAAGAGATGTACGGCTACATGGCAGACTGGCTGGAAAACGGCAATGATTCCGAGCAGCGCGGCACCTCCTGGGGTATGTACAAGAGCCGTCTGGAAAAGAACATGGGCATCGACATGGGTCTCCAGGCTCGTGAGACCGGCTTCTATGAGCCCAACTACTTCTACGGTGCAGCAACCGCCACCGAGCAGCGTGCCTCCTCCACCCTGTCCGACATCACCACCTCCTTTGTCATTGAGTACATCATGGGTCAGAAGACCGAGGCCGACTGGGAAAGCTTCAAGCAGACCTGGAACAGCCTGGGCGGCGCTGACTGGACCAAGGAAGTCAACGAACAGTATTTCAGCATTGTTGGCGAATAACTGAAATTGCTTAACCACATCCCGGCTGTCCTGAGGGCAGCCGGGAATCTTAAAAAGCACAGACCGCATCGCCAAAACACGATGCGGTCTGTCTCTTTATTTTTTCTTTCCCAGGTCTTCAAAGTATTGTTTGGGAGTGATGCCGGTATTCCGCTTGAAAAACAGGATGAACGCCGAAGGAGATGCAAAACCGGTGCGCTCTGCCACTTTTTTCACCAGCTCCCCTTGGGCAATCAATTTTTTCGCATGACTGAGCTTTGCTCTTTCGATTTGATCCGAGATTTTGATGCCGGTATTCAGCCGATAAAACCTGGACAGGTAGGACGGATTGAACCCACTGATGCGCGCAAGGGTTGCAAGGGAAAGGTCATAGCTTTCAATATTATCATCGATGTAACGGTTAATCCGCCGGATGATGGCCTGGGTGCTGTGGGTTTCGTTTTTCTCCCGTTGCAGGCAGGTATCGGCACACAGGGTGGTAAACTCCTGCAAAATATCCTTTTGCGAGGTAAAATCACTGTGCAGATACTGATTAAACAGCGCAAAACAGGCATTGTCCTGGGTAAATTCCTGCTCCGACAGTTCCGTGAAAATATCCCGTCGTGCATCCAGCAGCAATGCAAACAGCAACAGCAGCTGCTCGCTGTTCAGAACGGGCGGTGTCGGGGCGTTAAAAAAGGTTTCCTGCATGATGGCTTGTACCGCCTCGGCGCTGCCGCTTCTCAGCACTTGATCCAGGGTCTGGAGCAGCGCCGAAAACTGGAACTGGTTTTGAATCACGGCTTTCTGTGCGCCCAGCATTGCTGTGTAGGTATTTTCATCCGCAATCAGCAGCCGCCCGGTGCCCTGGTCAACCATTTTGTAAATCCGCCCCAGCAAGCTATATTGCTCACTGAGCCGCTCAAAGGGGACAGGATTTCCCACCACAATGCTCACGGGGCAATTTGCCGTGTCGTTGAGCTGCTGCTGCACGCCCTCAAATACCGCATACAGGTATTGGGAGGTGGGCGGGGCATTGTCCGCCACATTTTGGAGCAGCCACACAAAGGTATTGTTTTCCGGGATAAAGCACTCCATTGTTAACTGTGAGAACTGTGCCACCAAAATATTGTCCGCCAGCATCAGGCTTTGCAGCTGCTCGGAATTGCGGGCACCCCCGTTTTTTCCAATGACCATGGATACGGGACGGCTAACATCCAGCGTCATTTTCAGGGGAGCCACCTGACGGGAGAATTCCTGCCAACTCGTGCTGCCCCGGAGGAAATTTTCCAGTGCCGCCCGCTGCAAAAAGCCCTGCATCCGGGTATAGCTGCGGTGCATTTCAATCTGCTCCAACTCGGCACGAGCCTCCTCGGCGCATTTGGCGATTTCTTCGTCAATCTTGGCAAGCACCACCTCATCGCCTTCCATTTTCAGCAGATAGCCATGGTACAGCGGAGATTTGGACGCTTGATGGATGTACTGGAAATCATCAAAGCCGCTCAGAAATACAAAATGAATGTGGGGCCACAGGGATTCCGCTTCATGCTGGAGTGCCAGGCCGTCCATGTCCGGCATACGAATATCCGAAAGGACAACATCCACCTTGTTATTTTGCAGAATCGAAAGGGCGTGCTGCCCCGAAAAGCTCTTGAGGACAATTACATCGTCATCGTAGCGGCCTTCAAACTGGCCGGCAAGCCCCTCAACGATGTTAGGCTCGTCATCAACAATCAACAGTGTTTGCATGATTCCGTTCCTCCTTTGAACATGAAAGCCCTGCCGGTGCGTCAGGATTCCGGGGATGCACGGGGTGCAGCGGAATACGCAGACGCACGCCAAACCCTCCAAGGGTGCCATGACTCACTTCCAGGGTGCCTCCCAGCAACTGAATGCGGCGCTGCACATTTTTCAGCGCCGTGCATTCCGCATGGCGGTCGGTGCTGTTCAGATACCGGGTCAGCGTCTCCAACTCTGCATCCGGGCAGGTGCCGTCGTTTTCCACATAGATGTTCAGGGCATCCGCTTCGGATTCAAACCGAAGCTGGATATGCCCGTTTTCCATTTTTTCTACGCCGTGGTTATAGGCATTTTCAAACATGGGCTGTAGGATAAACCGTGGAACATTCAGCTCCCGGTACGCTTCCGGCAGCGGCTGAAGCTCCACCGCAATGCGTTCGCCAAAGCGGATGGTCTGGATTTCGGTGTAATCCACAATGTTCTGATATTCCATGGACAGCGGCACCACGGTCTGGGCACTGCGGGTGATGTAGCGATAGTATGCACTGAGCTTCATGCTCATTTCCGCCACGCCCTCGGTGTCCTCCATTTTTGACATGCGGTATAGGTGATAGAAGCTGTTGTACAAAAAATGAGGATTGATTTGTGCCTGCAAATATTTGATTTCCGATTGGTAGGCCAACTCTTTGCTGTAATATGCCTGCTCCAAGGTGTTTTGCAGTTCCGCCCCCAGCTGAACGAAGGCTTGGTGCAAAAAGTCCATGTCCTTGCTGCTGTTGGCATCCGCCAGCGGAATACCGGTGTGTTCCAGCTCCTGCAGCTGCTGCATGATTCGGCGGAAGGGGCGGGTAATGAGCCGCCATACCAGAAACACAAAGCTTCCTGCGGCAAGGAGCGTAATGGCTGTCTGCACAATAATCCAGACGGTAAAAGGCTCTGTGACCTCCCGGGGCGCACAGCTGCTGGCATAGCGGGCAACCCACAGATTCCACGCCCCCACCGGCTGTAAGGCACGCAGACAGGGAGTGCCGTCAACCGTGGCAGAAACCATGCCGCTTTTCCCTTCCGCTGCGGCCGTCTGAATATCCGCCAGGATGGCGGCAGGAGAAAAATCGCTGTTCCCACTGATGGCAAGATAGCTTCCGCTGTCACCGATGCAATAAAGCACAGCAGGTTGCCCGTCCTCGGTATATTGACCGCAAAGCTGAGACAACAATTTATTAGACAGCTGCGCCCATACCAGAGAGGTGGCAGCTTTGCTGTTAAAGGTGAAGGCATCCGACACCAGATACAGCTGACCGTCAACCGCCAGAACGGCACTGTGCGCCGGCATCTCATAATAGCTATCAATCAGCAGCCGCTCCGTGTCCGTGGGTGTATTATAGGTACCGGAAGAATGGATACATTTATCCAGCTCTGAAAAATACACCGAGGTGGATTCAATCAAACTGCTGGTATTTTGAAGGCTGTAAATCTGATCCGTCATGCGAAGCACAAACTCATACAGCTGTGGGAAGCTGGTGTTATTCGGCGCAAGAGACAGCCACAGCGTCACAGAGCGGGTAAGGGTGTATTTCATTTGGGTACTGATTCTCGTCAGCTCATTGTTCAGCTGGTCGGAAAACGTCTCGGCCTGTGCCAAATAGGCGGCCTGGGAATCCTGCACGGCATTGCTGCGCAGTTTCAGCGTCACCGTAAGACCGGCAGCATAAACAGCCAAAGTCAAAATCAAAAAGATAATAATCAGCCGGTGGGACAGGTTGGAAGAAAAGGGGGCGGAATGTTCCTGTGACATGGTCTTCTCTCCTTTGCGGCATAAAATTCCAGAGGGCACATTTTTAGCAGCCGTGGGACTTGTACCATTATAGACGAATTCCGACAAATTGCAACATAACGATTTGTTGATGTCGTATCATTTTTTGTTGATAAAGGCTTGCAGAAGTTCCGGAAAGCCTTATGATAAAAGCATCGGATACCACCACCATGCAAAAAATAGGGGGACACATCAATGCTGAACGACGCTCAGAACGCTAAGCTTCTTTCCAAACTGCGCCGTGCGATGGAAGTGTTTGAACCGTACATCTTCACCAAAGTCGCACAGCTCCCGTTTGTCATGTACGAAACTGCCGAAAGGCTGGAAAAAATCCCGGAAACATCCCTGTTTGCCCCGCCCGCGCAACGCCCATCCGGATTTGAATGGGGCGGCGAAGGAAACTATTGCTGGTTTCTGACGCAGTACACACCGCCGGAATCACTGGCTGGGCAGCCCCTGTATCTGTACCCGGAACTGGGCGGCTACGAAGCCATGCTTTGGGTGGATGGGCAGCCTTATGGAACCTATGCAACGAAAATCGTCGTCACCAGGCACGGCAACCACTACTGCGACCGCATCTGCGCCGCCGCCGCGCCGGGAATGCCCATTGCCCTGGCGATTGAATTTTACGCCGGTCACTATGTGGTAGGTGAACAGCCCTTTGAGCGGCGGGTGCATCGGGATTTCCGATTTACCGCCAAGCAAATCTCCGTCTGCACCAAAAATCAGGCGGTTCTGGATTTTATTCTCGATTTGCGTGTGCTGCTGCAGCTGGTGGAGAAGCTGCCTGACATCTCCTTCCGCCGTGCAGAACTTTTGAATGTTCTGACCCAGGTGCATTCCGTTCTCTACTATGACCCGGAGGCAGTGGATGCAGGCACCTGGCTTTCTTCTCTTGCCGAAGCCCGCCGCATCATGGCACCGGCACTTTCCTGCCGCAACGGCACCAGCGCCCCCACGGCGGCGCTGATTGGGCACAGCCACATTGACACGGCGTGGCTGTGGACGCTGGAAGAAACAACCAAGAAGATTGCCCGCACCGCAGCCAATCAGTTTAATCTACTGGATCAATACCCCGAGTATCGGTTTATCCAGAGTGCCGCCTATCATACCTGGCTGATGGAGCAGCACTATCCCCAGATTTTTGAGCAGCTGCAGCGCCGGGTGGCAGAAGGCAGATTTGAGCTTAACGGTGCAGTTTGGGTAGAATGTGACTGCAATATTCCCTCCGGCGAAAGCCTGGTGCGTCAGTTTCTATGGGGAACCCGATACATCCGCAGCCGGTTTGGCGTGGAGCAAACCGCATTCTGGCTCCCGGATACCTTTGGCTACAGCGCCGCATTGCCCCAGATTATGCGAGGGTTTGGGGTGACGGGTTTTCTGACCACCAAGCTTGCATGGAACGATACCAACCGTTTCCCCTACGAAACCTTTGTGTGGCGGGGCATCGACGGTTCCTGTGTCAATGCCCATTTCTTCGTCATTGACACCTGGCCCGATCCCGCCGGACTTCTGGAACGGATTGAGGGAATCGGCTACAAGGATCACATTGCCCGCAAGCAGGCGTTTTCGGAGCGGCTGATTGCCTTCGGCTACGGCGACGGCGGCGGCGGCCCTCAATTTGAGATGATTGAAGCAGCCCGCCGTCTGCAAAACCTGGAAGGCTGCCCCAATGTAGAATACACATCCGTGAATGATTTTGTAGAGAAATTGGAGGCTGTATCCCATACGCTTCCGGTGTATGACGGCGAATTGTACCTGGAACTGCACCGCGGCACGCTGACCGCAAAGCAGCAAATCAAGAAGAACAATCGGATGGCGGAAAATCTGCTGCGAATGATGGAGCTGAGCCTTACCCGCCAAGCCATTGCGAGCCGCAATCCCGCAGACGGGAACGTGCTGCACCCGCTGTGGAATACCCTGCTGGTCAATCAGTTCCACGACATTTTGCCCGGCAGCTGCATTGCCCCCGCCAACGACCGGAGTTTGCGGGACATGGCAGAACTGCTCCAAACGGGAACGGAGCTGCTGAGAAGCTGGTTTGCGCCCGCCCAAAACTGCTATACCGTTCTGAACCCGTTGGATGAGCCATGCAAGGACGTATTCTATCTGCCTGAAATTGCCCCCGGAATGACGGCTTCTGACCCTGCCGTGACGCTGCAGCCGGTCACCCTGGCAGACGGACAGGCGGCAACCGCAGTGTACGGCCTGGAACGCCCGGCGCTGGGCGCAGCCGTGCTGCATCTGGTTCCCGGGAAAGCCCATGAGCCGGAAAGTCCCTTTGTTTACACCGGTAGAACCCTCCTCACCCCGCTGCTGGAGGTGGAATTGGATGAAACGGGACACATCGTCTCCCTCATCACCCGGGCGGATGGGATGCAGTGGGCCGGTGCCCCCATGAACACGCTGCTGCTGGCGGAGGATGTATCCGCAGGGTGGGACGGCTGGGACATTGATGCGGACTGCCTGATGAAGCTTCACCCCGCCGGATGTCTGACGGAACAGAAGGTAACCGTCGATGGTTCCCGGGAGTTCCGCCTGCACAGCCGCTATGATTTGGGAACGGCCTCTTGCTTGGAGCAGGATATGATTTTCCGTGCAAACAGCACGCTGATAGAATGGCAGACCGTTCTGCACTGGCATGAAAAGCACCGGGTATTGAAGGCCAGCTTCCCCACGAATCTGCGGGCGAAGAACGTGCGCCACGAAATTCAGTTTGGCTATATCGAACGGCCTACCACCGCCAACAACGTCATTGAGCAGGCCATGTTTGAGCGGTGCAACCATCGCTATACGGATTTGTCCGAGCCTGGGCGGGGACTAAGCATCTTCAACGACTGCAAATACGGCATCAGCGTTCAGGGCGGAACCATGGCGCTGACGCTTGCCAAGGGCGGCACCCGCCCGGATGAGCGGGGCGATGAGGGCATCTACAGTTTCCGATACGGCATCCAGCCGCATACCGGCGGCTTCTCGGCAGAGGTGGTGCGCCGGGGAATGCGGTTCGACCGGCTTCCCGTCATCCTGGAAAGCAATGCACCGGCAGGAACGTTCCTGATGACCGATTGCCGCAGTGTCATCGTGGACAGCGTCAAGCCTTGTGAGGATGTGCAAAACGCCGTGATTGTCCGGCTGTATGAATGTGAAGGCAGCCGCACCGGTACATTTTCACTGTTTGTCGGTTTCCCCGCCAAAGAGGCCGTCCAGTGTGACCTGGCAGAAAACGAGCTTCATCCCGTGGAGCTTGCATCCATGGCACCCCTTGGGCCGTTTGAAATCAGAACCATTAAAATCAAATACTAAGGCAATTTGAACCGAAAGGAGTTTCTGCCGATGAATATTGCAAACCGCTGTATCTCCACCACTGCCCGTCTGCGGGCGGAAAAGCTGCTGAAGGAGCTGACACTGGAAGAAAAGGTTCGCCAGCTGGGATGTACCACGCTGCTCAGTGCCGACACCGCACCGGAAGAAAAGGACTTGTCCGGCGGCCTTGGCGCAATCGCACTGCTTGACATCTGCGAAGAACCGGAATCACTCGCCGCTCGCCTCCGGGAGCTACAGCAGTATGTCATGGAGCATTCCCCGCATCATATCCCGGCACTGTTCCACTGCGAAGCCCTGGGCGGGCCGGTGGTTCCCCATGCCGTGCTGTACCCCAATTCCATCGGACTTGGTGCCACCTTTGACACGGCACTGGTGCGGGACATGGCGGACACCATCCGCAGACAGATGCGTGCCATGGGCATTCTTCACGCCCTCTCTCCGGTTTTGGATGTGGCAAAGGATTTGCGCTGGGGACGTGTCAACGAAACCTATGGCGGTGACCCCACCCTGAGTGCCGCAATGAGCTGCGCCTATGTGCAGGGACTGCAAGGCGATGACCTGTCCACTGGCGTTGCCGCAACAGCAAAGCATTTTCTGGGGTATTCCCAGACCGTGGGCGGCCTGAACCTGACTCGCACCCAGGCCGATGCCCGGGAACTGCGGGAGGTATTCGCCAAGCCCTTTGAGGCGGCAATTCGCAAGGCAGGCATCCGCACCGTGATGAACAGCTATTCCGAGTGGGAAGGCCGCCCCGTGTGCGCCAGCCGTGCCCTGCTGACGAATTTGCTCCGCCGGGAATTGGGCTTTGACGGTGTGGTGGTCAGCGACTACCGCTCCATTCAGCGCCTGTGCGACGATATTCTGGCCACCGCCGATGACATCACGGATGCAGCGATTCAATGTCTGACGGCGGGGCTGGACATGGAATTTCCCGACCGTCTGGGCTACGCCGAAGGGCTGGTTCAAGCCTTTGAAACAGGCAAACTGGACACGGCATTTTTGGACCGTGCCGTGCTGCGTGTGCTGACGCTGAAATATGAACTGGGTCTGTTTGACAACCCCTTCCCCCAGTGGGAGCAGTATTGCAGCGCTTTCCGGGATACCTCCGCCGGGGAACAGCGGGCAACGAGAGAGAGCATTACCCTGACGAAAAACGACCATCAGCTTCTGCCCCTGCGTGACCCGCAGATTCGTTTGGCGGTGATTGGCCCGGGCGGCAGCAGCCTGCGTCTGCTCTACGGCGGCTACACCCAGCCCTCTATGCTGGAAATGTTCCAGATTGTGCAGGATTCCAGCGCAATGGCAGGTGTCGGAACGAAAAATGCCTCCAAACCTGTGCGGAAATATGACCTTGCCGCAACGGACAAAGAAATTCACAAGGCTAGACCGGAAGCCAAAACCATCCTGGAAGCCTTGCAGGAATACTACCCGGACTGCACCTATACCCAGGGCTGTGACTACTTAGATCCCACGCAAAGGGATTTCGAGGCCGCCAAAGCGGCGGCGGAACAGGCGGATGCCGTCATCTTGTGCCTGAGCGGAAAAAACGGATGGGGCCGCCACTGTAACACCGGCGAAGGAAACGACTCCGCCTGCCTCGACCTGCCCGGTGCTCAGGAGCAGCTGGCGCAGGTGGTTATGGCTGCCAATCCCCGCACCATCGTGGTGCATACCGATGGTCGTCCGCTGACCAGCCCCCACATTTATACCAATGCTGCCGCCATTTTGGAATGCTATACCCCCGGAACCTGGGGCGGCTCCGAGATTGCCGCAGTGATTGCCGGGCACTACAGCCCCGCCGGGTGTCTGCCCCTTCCCCTGCCCCGCAGCGCAGGTCATGAGCCCATGTTTATGGCGGAACATCGGGGGACAACGGGCGAAAGCTTCGTGGCTGGCTCGCTGAACCCGGACGGCTACTGGCAGTCGGATTTGCGTCCGCTGCGCCCGTTCGGATACGGCCTTTCCTACACAAGCTTTGCTTACGAGGAATTTTCCGTTGCAATCGCGCCGAACGGAACGGCAACGGCTCAGGTAACGGTATGCAATACCGGCTCCTGCCATGGAGAAACCGTCATTCAGCTTTATGGGCGTGACAGGATTGCCAGCATTGTTCGCCCGGAGCAGGAGCTGCTGGGCTTTGCCCGCATTGGCATCCCCAGCGGACAGGTGCGCAGGGTGCAATTCCGGTTCAACCTCAACCAGATGGCTTTCCCCGATGAGCACGGGCGCTGGTATGTGGAAGCCGGGCGGTTCTGCTTCTTTGCAGGCCCCAACAGCGCCGATTTGCCGCTGAAAGCGGAATATACCCAGCCGGTCACCTATGAGGTTCTCCCGGAGGCACGGGAATATTTTGCGGATTGGACGCTTTTGGATTTATAAGGAAATAGGCAGCATAAAAGGCACCCGGCTGGTCGCCGGGTGCCTCCTATCGTCATTTTTGCAGTTCGCTTCCGGGAATGCCTGGGTGAGTCAATGATATGGGGTCGAGGGCTTTGTTCAGTTCTTCCTCGGATAGAAGCTTTTCTTCCAGAATAAGTTTTCTGACCGGAATCCCCGAATGAATGGCTCTCTTTGCAATATCGGCAGCGTGCTGGTATCCGATGTAAGGAACCAGCGCCGTAATGGTTCCCACGCTGCTTTCCAACAGACTGCGGCAGCGCTCCGCATTGGCGGTGATGCCCACCACGCAGTTCTCCGTCAGCGTATGCACTGCATGGGTCAGCGTGTCAATGGACTGAAACAGGCAATGGAAGATGATTGGTTCAAATGCGTTTAATTCCAGCTGTCCCGCTTCCGCCGCCATGGTGATGGTCATATCGTTGCCGATTACAAAAAACGCAGCCTGATTGACCACCTCGGGGATGACCGGATTGACCTTTCCGGGCATGATGGAAGAACCGTTCTGTTTCGCCGGGAGATTGATTTCACCGAAACCGGTTCTGGGGCCGGAAGACATGAGCCGAAGGTCATTGGAAATTTTGGAAAGCGTTACCGCACAGGATTTGATTGCACCGGACACCGCCGTGAAGGGATCCAGGTGCATCGTTGCATCAATCAGGTCGTCCGCCTGCTGAAAATCCATCCCGGAAACCTCGCAGAGAATCGGTACAACATTTTTGAAGTAGGTTCTGTCTGCATTGATTCCGGTGCCGATGGCAGTGCCGCCCATGTTCAGCGTTTTCATTTCTTGTGCGGCAATGTCCATGCGCCGGATGCTTCGTTTCACGGAATCGGCATATGCCATAAACTCCTGCCCCAAGCGGACGGGAACCGCATCCTGCATTTGCGTCCGCCCCATTTTGATGATGCCGTCAAAGGCTTTGGCTTTGGAATCAAACGCCTTTTGCAAGGCAATCAGCTCCTTGCGAAGCCCCTCCAGCAAGCGCAGCGTTGTGAGTTTTCCGGCGGTGGGGATCACATCATTGGTGGATTGCCCGCAGTTCACATGGTCGTTGGGATGCACCAGGGCATAGTCTCCCTTGGTGCCCCCCAGCAATTCAATCGCCCGGTTGGCAATCACCTCATTGGCATTCATATTCATGGAGGTTCCGGCACCGCCCTGAATCGGGTCTACGACAAACTGGTTATGAAGTTTTCCCGCCGCAATTTCATCACAGGCCCGGATGATGGCATCGGCAATGCGGGATTCCAGCCGCCCGGCATCCCGATTGGCAATGGCGGCAGCCTTTTTGACACAGGCAAGACTGTTTATAAATTCCCGATGGAGCGCCAGGCCGGTAATCGGAAAATTCCCCTCTGCGCGCAGGGTTTGGATTCCATAATAGGCATTTTGAGGGACTTCCCGGTTTCCGATAGAATCCCGCTCAATGCGCCAGGCGTTTTTTTCTGCCATATGATTCCCTTTCCTTTCGGTATTGAATCTTTTCTGGTATAATTATAAAAAACATCCGTGCAGCGGTCAAATATCAAAATAATTCTTTATGCCATAATTCAAAAGCTATGGTGCAGAAAACGGAGGAAATTCCATGAAACAGAGCGTATTTGACGGAATGGAATATGTATATGCGGTATATCGGGAGGGGAGCTTTCAGCGGGCATCGGAAAGGCTGTTCATTTCCCAGCCATCCATCAGCGCCTCTGTCCGGCGGGTGGAGGAACGAATCGGCAGTCAGATTTTTGACCGCAGCGTGAAGCCGCTGGGGCTGACCGAGTGCGGCAGGAAATACATCAGTCTCGTGGAAGATATCATGGTGATGGAACGGGAATTTACGGAGTATATAAACGACTGGGAGGGACTGCGCTGCGGAAAGCTGGTTCTGGGCGGCAGCAGCTTTTTCTGCTCCCTGATTCTACCCCCCATGATTGCCGCTTTCCGGGAAAAATATCCCCGCATCACGCTGGAGTTGATTGAGGAGTCTACCGGCAAGCTGGAAGATATGCTGGATCGGGGGCTGATTGATTTGATGATTGATTATGCAATTCCAAATGCCGAAAAGTATGATGCGTCCCTTTTGCAGGAGGATTATGTCATCCTGGCGGTGCCAAAGTCCAACCCCATCAACCAGCAGCTGTGCGCCTATCAGATTCCCCATGAGGCCATTGGCACTCCTGGGCAAAACGCCGTGCCCACCGTACCGCTGGAATTTTTTCGGAATGAATCATTCATTCTGATGAAGCCGGAAAATGATACCCGCACCAGGGCAGATGCGCTGTGCGCCCTGGGCGGCTTTCACCCCCAAAAAACCATGGAATTTGACCAGCAGACAACCTCCTACCTGATGGGATGCTCCGGCGCAGGCATTACCTTTGTAAGCAGCATTCTGGTCGCCCGCCTCTCCCCCAGTCTCAGCATCTGTTACTACCGGTTGCAGGAGCCGGAAAGCATCCGGCAGGTGCAGATTTTTCACAAACGAGGCCGGTATGTCACCAAAGCCATGCAGGCTTTTCTGGAGACAGTATGCAGCTGAAAATATCCTGTATTCCAGCGTCATCACGATAATTGCACGAGCTGCGACTGTGTAAACGCCTTGAGAATCGAATGCGCCCCGCTGGCACGAAGTGCCCTTGGAATGGTACTTGCCCCCGGTTTCCACTGCATATGTAGGGGGCGCCAACTTGGCGACCCGAAGCTCCCGTAACTGAGCGCTCTGTTGAATGGTAATATCTCATTGTTTCTGAGTTCTTGGCTTCCCCCGGGGGGAAGCTGTCGCAACAAAACAGCGGCACTTCGGAACCGATGTTTTCGTTGTGACTGATGAGGGGTGGCGAGAGGTTGGTTCACAAATGCAACTATATGAATGGCATTTACTCCTTTTTTTACCATTCAACGTGGAATCTTCAAACTTTTTAGTCGTCGCCACCCCTCATCAGTCAGCCCTGCCGGTTCCGAAGAGCCGTCATGGCTGACAGCTTTCCCCCGGGGGAAGCCAAGGGGTGCTAACCATAGGCTGACTCCACACAGCGCAGCCGGTTGTTCCATATCCTCATGGTAATAGCGTGTTCATATCTTCTTAACTCATGCAATCGTCCTGCAGCATCATGAAAAAGGCTTGACAAATGAATGATAATTTGCTAGGATAGCCCCGATAGAAAAACACATGGATGGGATGAAGTAGGTGTTCCCCTTTCCGCCAGAGAGCTGCCGGGTGGTGCAAGGCAGCGGGAAAGCACACCGAAATACCTCCCGGAGTGGTCTGCCCGAAGCAGCAGTAGGGTAGGACGGGTTCGCCCGATACAGCGAGAGCCGTTGTTAGACGGCCTGAGAGTGAAGCTGTGAGGCTTCACTGCACCAGAGGTGGTACCGTGCATTTTGCGCCCTCTGTCCGAACGGACAGGGGGCGTTGTTTTTTACTGGGAGGTGCAGCATGACAACACTCATGGACGTGGCAAAATGCCATCCCGTCCGCAAATCCAAGCAGCAAAAGGAAGCCTTCCGCCGGGATGTGACATCGTGGCTGGAACATCTGGGCTATGAGGTTCACACGGAAAAAGGCAGTTTTGGCAGCCGGAATTTGGTGATTGGAAATCCCCAATCATCAAAGTTCCTGGTTACCGCCCACTATGACACCTGCGCCCGGCTCCCCTTCCCCAATCTGATTACCCCCTGCAATTTCTGGCTGTTTCTCCTGTATCAGATTTTTGTGTGTGCCGTGCTGCTGCTCCCCGCCGCCGCCATCGGTGCTGTGGCTGGCTGGCTGCTTCACTCCTCCGGCATGGGCCATTATCTATTTTCCATTTTGCTGTGGGCGGAACTGCTGCTCGTGCTGATTGGCCCGGCAAACCCCTCAAATGCCAATGACAACACCTCCGGTGTGGTGACGCTTCTGACGCTGGCTGGTTCCCTTCCCCCGGAAAACCGGAAGGATGTGTGCTTTGTTCTTTTTGATTTGGAGGAAGCGGGGCTGATTGGCTCCTCCTCGTATCAGTCGAAGCACAAAAAGGAAACCGCCCGTCAGCTGGTGCTGAACCTGGATTGTGTAGGTGAAGGGGACAACCTGTGCTTCTTCCCTACCGCAAAAGTGAAAAAAGACAAGGGGCAGCTGGCACAGCTGCAACAACTGGAAGGAACCTATGGGGCAAAAACTTTGACGGTTCAAGCCGCCGGTTTTGCCTGTTACCCCTCCGACCAAATGAACTTCCCCCGGGGTGTTGGCATCTGCGCCCTCCGGCGCAGCAAAGCGGGGCTGTATCTTTCCCGCATTCACACCCCCAGAGACACCCTGCTGGATGAAACCAATGTAAATACTCTGTGCGCCGTTTTGAAAAAGCTCATCTGCGGCTGCACAGCACAATAGAAAGGAATTTGAACAAATGAAAGTGTATGATGAACTGGTTGCCCGTGGTCTGATTGCCCAGGTGACCAATGAAGAAGAAATCCGCGAGATGGTTGACAACGGCAAAGCCACCTTCTACATCGGTTTTGACCCCACCGCCGACTCCCTTCATGTGGGTCACTTTATGGCGCTGTGCCTGATGAAGCGGCTGCAAATGGCCGGCAACAAACCCATCGCTCTGATTGGCGGCGGCACCGCCATGATTGGCGATCCCTCCGGTCGGACGGATATGCGCTCCATGATGACCAAGGAGACCATTGACCACAACTGCGCCTGCTTCAAAAAGCAGATGGAGCGCTTCATCGAGTTCGGTGAGGGCAAGGCACAGATGGTCAACAATGCTGACTGGCTGCTGAACCTGAACTACATTGATTTCATCCGGGACATCGGTGCCTGCTTCTCCGTGAACAATATGCTCCGTGCCGAGTGCTTCAAGCAGCGCATGGAGAAGGGTCTGAGCTTCCTGGAATTTAACTATATGCCCATGCAGTCCTACGACTTCTACTACCTGTTCCAGCACTACGGCTGCAATATGCAGTTCGGCGGCAACGACCAGTGGAGCAATATGCTGGGCGGCACCGAGCTGATTCGCCGGAAGCTGGGCAAGGATGCCCACGCCATGACCATCACTCTGCTGCTCAACTCCGAGGGCAAGAAGATGGGCAAGACCGCCAAGGGCGCGGTGTGGCTGGATCCCAACAAGACCACTCCCTACGAGTTCTACCAGTACTGGCGCAATGTGGATGATGCCGACGTGATGAAGTGCATCCGAATGCTCACCTTCCTGCCTCTGGAGCAGATTGACGAGATGGACACCTGGAAGGATGCCAAGATTAACGAGGCGAAGGAAATTCTGGCCTTTGAGCTGACCAAGCTGGTACACGGCGAGGAGGAAGCACAGAAGGCACAGAATGCCGCCAAGGCACTGTTTATGGGTGGAGCCGGTGATGAGGAGCATATGCCCACCACCGAAATCACCGCCGACCAGCTCACCGATGGCCAGATTGGCATTCTCAATCTGATGGTCACCTGCAAGCTGGCATCCTCCAACAAGGAAGCCCGCACCCTGGTCACCCAGGGCGGCGTTCTCGTCAACGACGAGAAGGTGCCCGCCCCCACCTTTATGGTCACCGAGGCCATGCTCAAGGAGGGTGTGAAAATCCGCAAGGGCAAGAAGGTCTTCCACAAGGCTATTCTTGTTTAACGTCGCTGCGGGGCTTTTCCCAATACGTTGGGGCCCTGCCCCGCCCGGTGACGGTGCTGCACGCCAAACCGGAAGCTTAACATAACGCCAATCATCCGAGCCACCAAAACATGGCTCGGATGATTTTATTGGCAGATCAAACGATATTTAATAGTGTCCCCAGCTTTTCCACCAGCTGATGAGAAGCCGGGGTCAGGGGCAGGCGGGGTTCGCCGCAGTCAAAGCCCAAAAGCTTCATGGCAGCCTTCACCGGGATGGGGTTGGGCTGACTGAACAGCGCCCGAATGATTGGCTCAAACCGAATCTGCAAATCGGCAGCGGTGTCAAAGTCACCGTCCAGTCCGGCGCTCACCATGGTCTGCGTCATCTCCGGGTAGAGATTGGACAGCACGGAAATCACTCCCGCTCCCCCCAGCGCCAGGGTGGGCACCGTCAGCTCATCACAGCCGCTCCACACCCGAAAATGCACCGGGCACTGGGCACGGATGGAGAGAATCTTCTTCATGTCTCCGGTGGCTTCCTTTACCCCGGCAATGTTGGGCATGGCGGACAGCTCCCGGTACACGCTGACCGGAATATCCACCCCGGTGCGGGACGGCACATTGTAGACAATCACCGGAAGCTGCACCGACAGCGCCACCGCCTGATAATGCAGGCACAGCCCCTCCGGCGTGGCCTTATTATAATATGGACTGACCGCCAGCACCGCATCCGCCCCGGCTTCCTGGGCTTGCCGGCTCAGGCGCACCGCATGGGACGTATCATTGGAGCCGGTTCCGGCAATGATGAGGCAGTCGTCCCCCGTCACCTGCTTTGCCCGGGCAATGATGTCTCTTTTTTCCTCATCCGTCAGGGTGGGGGCTTCCCCGGTGGTGCCGCACAGCACGATGGCATGGACACCTCCTTCCAGCTGGCGGGCAATCAGACGCTCCAGCATGGGATAGTTGACTTCGCCGTTCAGAAACGGCGTGACCAGCGCCGTACAGACACCGGTAAAGAGTGGATTTTTCATATGAAACACCTCCGTACCAGTCTATGCAGATGAAATTCAATTTGTCTGTTGCAAAATCCGGGGAAATGGACTATACTATTGGTGTTTTGGAATCGGAGGAGAAAAAATTGAAAACCCATGATTTTTATTATGATTTGCCGGAAGAACTGATTGCCCAGACTCCCCTGGAACAGCGGGACAGTTCCCGGCTGATGGTGCTGAACCGGGAAACCGGCGAGATTGCCCACAAGCATTTTTATGACGTTATCGACTATCTGAACCCCGGCGACTGCCTGGTGCTCAACGACTCCCGGGTGCTGCCCGCCCGGCTGATGGGGCATCGTCCCACCGGCGGCGCGGTAGAGGTGCTGCTGCTGCGGGATTTGGGGAACAAGCAGTGGGAATGCCTGTGCAAGCCCGGGCGCAAAATGCGGGAGGGCGACACCGTGACCTTTGGTGACGGCGAGCTGACCGCCACCGTGCGTCAGGTGCAGGAGGACGGCAACCGGGTGGTGGAATTCCACTACCAGGGCATCTTTCTGGAGGTGCTGGAGCGGCTGGGCAAAATGCCCCTGCCCCCCTACATCAAGGCAGAGCTGCCCGACCAGGAGCGCTACCAGACCGTCTATTCCCGGGAGGTCGGCTCCGCCGCCGCCCCCACCGCCGGACTGCATTTCACCCAGGAGCTGCTGGAAAAAATACGCAATAAGGGCGTAAAAACCGCCTTTGTCACCCTCCATGTGGGGCTGGGCACCTTCCGCCCGGTGAAATCAGAGGAGGTTCTCGACCACCATATGCATAGCGAACTGTGCATGATGAGCCAGCAGACCGCCGACATTCTCAACGAGACGAAGCGCAGCGGCGGGCGGGTAATCTGCGTGGGCACCACCTCCTGCCGCACCCTGGAATCGCTGGTCAATGACGATGGCAGCTTTGAAGCCAAGTCCCGCTGGACGGATATTTTCATCTATCCCGGCTACACCTTCAAAGCCATGGATGCCCTTATCACCAATTTCCACCTGCCGGAAAGCACCCTTGTGATGCTGGTATCCGCCTTTGCCGGGAGAGAAAAGATCCTGAACGCCTACAACGAGGCTGTGAAAGAACGCTACCGCTTCTTTTCCTTTGGCGATGCGATGCTCATCACATAAAAGAAACCGATTGGCTAAGAAATCCCGAAAGAACGCATGGAATCAAGGCTTTTTGGGGGTTGTCGACACTTCTGTTTTCGCAGAAAAAATGCCAAATTAGGATAATGCTTCTTTCGTTTGGGAACCAATGTGTATAAAACCTGTTGTAAAACGATTGTATAAATTTTCATTTTTGTAGCTCATAGTGAATATTTTCCCAGTTCTGCGTATTGCAGGACTGGGAAATTTCTATGATACAAGGAGATGCAATAAAACCTATCCCGTCAGTTTTGGGGATAGGCTTTCCTTCAGCCAAGAATCAGGTCTTGATGTTTAGATTTGCTGCATCGAAGTTTGCAGGCAGATTTCGGCATTTACGCCAAGATGTAATTGAACCTCTGGCTACGCCAACAATTTTGCCGATTTAGAGGTAGAAAAGGCCGTCAACTTTTCGCACTTTGAGACCAGTCAACGGTCAGTTCTTCGGTATTCAGTTGCTATCCTTCATGTATTCTCTTACGGATAATCAATTTGATAATAGCGGCAATCGCTACAATTCCTATTGTCACCGCTCCCCACAGAATAAGCCTTGTATACCACGGAGCAGATTGCATTGCGTACAGCTCTGGGTGGCTTTTGAAATCCCAGAAACTATATACCCCGTATCCTATAAACACACCGATACTAACTCCAATAACAATATTTATCAGTTCATTGATTCGTTTTAACATAAGAAACTCATCCTAATTTTGTGTTTTCAAACTTGCCGTCCGCAAGGGGGTGTAGCCACCTTGACGGAAGGTCGTGACGAAACATTCTCGGTTCTGGCAGTTTTCTTCTGCTGACCGGGAATGAAGCGAACCAGGACGCACATGCTCCCGATAGGAGCGTATAGGAGTGCGCCCTTTCGTTCCTAAAGGGATTTTATCAGTTCGATAAACTGGAGGTTATCCGCATTTCCACTTCCTTATTGCCTGCTCCACTGGGTCGCCTTCATAAAGCCCGCACAGAAAGCTGAAATTGTTACTGGTTAAAGCAATTACGAATTGAAGTAGACAACTCTTCATATCCTTTCAATATTTCTTCTTTATGCGCCTGCATTTCTTCATTCATTTTTGTATAGTCCAAACAGTTCTGATAACCTGCCTCACCCCAATATAGAACATTTTTGTCGGCATTATATAAAAGTCTGTCAGCACGTTCAATGGAGAAATTCTCAGCATTTTCAAACTTTATCGTCTGGTCAGCAGTATATATTATTTCGATAAAGCAGTCTGTATCATTCCAAATTTCACCTTCAGAAGTTTTTTGGATTTCCAGCAAATGACCGCCGCAATTGGAAATCTGACTTGCAAAAGAGCGGTATTGATAGGAATCAATGCTAATGCTCCGTTCTTCTCCCTCAGAATAAACATTGATTTCAGCAATGCTATTTTCGACAGCAGACAGTCCATCCGGTAGCTGCTTTTCATTGTCCCCCACTGCATAAATTCCAATCAAACAAAGTGCAAGGGTCAAACATAGTGTAACAATGGAAACAACTGCTTTTCGGCGATTTGTCTTTCTTTCGCATATGGCGGTACAGACAATATAGCCTGAAAATCCGCCCAAGGTATTGATTAGAAAATCTTCCATTTCCGCACATCTGCCGCCAAACAACTGTAATAGTTCAATCAAGAATGAGATTAAACCGCTAATAATCGCCACCTTTTTCCAATTTCCTCTACAGGAACGAAAAATAAGCGGCAACAAAAAACCAAGAGGAAAAAACAAAGCGAAGTTAAGCAATATAGGGACAATAGAACTCCCAATAAACGGAAGCAAATTATAATTGAAAGGACCATTCAGACTATAACTTAGTGTAAAAATCCCCGTTAGGTTGAGAAGCGTAACGCAGTAAATGCAGAATATTCCCTCAAACATACAATTCCATGAGATAGTTCTGCGTTTTTTGAAAAGATACAGCAACACAAAAATAACAATATAAATTATGATACCTAAGAAAACCGATTCTTTAAGTGCTTGTATACCTTTTATCATATAATTCATACTATCACCTTTCCTCAAGAAATTGGGATTTGTTTCTCAATTTTGCATTCAAATTATACCATAAATTAGTGAACAATTCTACCGCAACTTTGGACTATATGAGAAAAGTCCGAACAGTTTTCTGCCCGACCTTCCTCGCTCAATCGTAAATCAATTCTGCTTTCACAGCTCCCTCTGCCTGTGCCTTGCAAACATTTATCTGACGCACCCATTCCATTTGCTTTTCGGCTTTCAGTTGCTCTGTCACGCCGTACTGCTTTGCCAGCTCTGGCACAATCTGCTCCATATGGCTTCGTGGCGCTTCGTCAATCTCGGTGCAATGTTCAAAGAGCCTGCCGGATAGTACCAGCTCATTGAACAGGATAGCGTGTAAAAGGAAAGCAGTACACTTTTCATCCCCTGCAGGAAAAAGAGAGGCGGCCTCGCATAATTTTGAAAAATCATTTTGAGGCCGTCCCATTTTTTATATTCAGCTTTCCACCCGGCTTAGTGAACGGGACGGTCGGTGTTCAGCATATACAGCAATGCATTGCAGATGCACGCGGCGATGTTGCTGCCTCCCTTGCGTCCGGCGGCCACAATATAGGGCACGTTGCTGGAAAGAATCAGCTCCTTGGACTGCACCACATTGACAAAGCCCACCGGCACGCCGATGACCAGCTTGGGATGAATCTTGCCCTCATTTATCAGCTCGTACAGGCGGACAAGGGCAGTGGGGGCGTTTCCGATGGCATAAATAAAGTCCTCGCCCAGTGCAGCGGACTTATCCATGGCTGCCACAGCGCGGGTAGTCCCCTGGGCAGTGGCAGCGTTGACCACATCCGGGTCAGAGATAAAACAGCAGACCTTACCGCCATAGCGCGCCAGGGCAGTCTGATTGATGCCGGAGGCAGCCATCTTGGTATCCGTGATGATGCTTGCGCCGGAGCGGATGGCATCCAGCGCCTGGGCTACCACATTCTGAGAAAAGCGCAGGTTTTGGGCATAGTCAAAATCCGCGCTTGTGTGAATGCAGCGCTTTACAATCGGCTCAGTGCCGGGAATCAGAGGAGTATCGCCCAACTCCTGAGTGATGATTTCAAAGCTCCGCCGCTCAATATCCCGGGGGGCAATGTTTTCTAACGCAATTTTCATGCCAAGCTTCCTCTCATAAAAAGAACCGGAACCGCTCTGAATCAGCGCGGTTCCGGCTTCAACACACTCCAGCGCAGAACAACGCCAAAAGCGCAGTTCCGAAAACCAGTGAAACACGAAAGCAAGTGCCGAATCGGGGGCCGTTTTCAACCGTCAAGCAGGTTTCCTGACTACGCCTCACTACCCCTTCCCGTGTCTTCTCACAGCCGAAGCCGCAATGACACCTTCCCGCTGTTTCCTGCGGGGCAGAGAGAGATTCCGCGATTACAGTGACCCGTTCGTGCGGGGATTGAACCCGACTTCCCTTTTCTCCTTTGAACCAATGGGGCGGCTCAACGGTCACTTGACAGTTTGTTTCTTTTTTAATTTCGGTAATGATAACATACGTTCACGGCTTTGTCAATCCCTGCAAAGAGACGGGCTCGTGTACCGTTGCACCTTCGGCAGTCCGGTTAAACCATTTCCCCGCCACATTCCGGTTGACAATCCGGGGATTTCAGGCTAGAATAATCCCTGTCACTACACTGGAAATAGAGAGATTTCAACGTTTTCCAACCTCCCTTGTTCCTCGTTATACAAGGCAGAAATGCTTCTGCTGCGGTAAGGAGGAAACTTTGTGTTTGTCAAGGTCTGCGGCGTGAATACGGAGATATTGACGCTTCGCAGGACTGTTTGTATGAGAACGCTGTCGTGCGTAATTCCTGCAATACACAAATTCCAGTACTGCAAAATAAACATTGAAAATGGAGTAACTATGTTTGAGCTGAAAAAAACAGAAGGGAAAGCCCGCCGGGGTGTATTTACCTGCGCCCACGGTGTGGTTCAAACTCCCGTTTTTATGAATGTCGGCACCCAGGGTGCCATCAAGGGCGCACTCAGCGCCGCTGACCTGAAAAACATTGGCTGCCAGGTGGAACTTTCCAACACCTACCACCTGCACCTGCGCCCCACCGACAAGGTGGTGCGGCAGATGGGCGGCCTGCACAAGTTTATGACCTGGGACGGCCCCATCCTCACCGACTCCGGCGGATTCCAGGTGTTCAGCCTGGCTGCCCTGCGCCGCATCAAGGAGGAGGGTGTCTACTTCTCCTCCCACATCGACGGTCACAAGATTTTTATGGGACCGGAGGAAAGTATGCAGATTCAGTCCAATCTTGGCTCGGATATGTGCATGGCCTTTGACGAGTGCATCGAAAATCCCGCCCCCCGGGAGTATGTGCAGAAAAGCATCGACCGCACCTACCGCTGGCTGGTGCGGTGCAAGGCGGAAAATGCCCGGCTCAATGCCCTGCCCGACACCGTCAATCCCCAGCAGATGCTGTGGGGCATCAACCAGGGCGGCACCTATGCTGACCTGCGGGTTTCCCATATGCAGCGGATTGCCGAGCTGGATTTGCCCGGCTACGCCATCGGCGGTCTGGCAGTGGGCGAAACCGCCCAGGAGATGTACGACATCATCGAGGCCGTTGAGGAGCATATGCCCGTCAACAAGACCCGCTACCTCATGGGCGTGGGCACCCCCACCAACATCATCGAGGGTGTTGCCAGAGGCGTTGACTTCTTCGACTGCGTGATGCCCGCCCGGAACGCCCGCCACGCCCGGCTGTTTACCTGGGAAGGTGCCATCAACCTGAAAAACGCCAAGTATACCCTGGACGACAGCCCCATCGACCCCCAGTGCGACTGCCCGGTGTGCCGCCGCTACTCCAAGGCCTACATCCGTCACCTGTTTGTGGCAGAGGAGATGCTTGCCATGCGCCTTGCGGTAATGCACAACCTGTATTTCTACAACAAGCTGATGGAGCGGATTCGTCAGGAACTGGATAACGGCACTTTTGCGTCCTTCCGCCAGGAATACTCTGAAAAACTGGCACGCAGAATCTAATTCACTCTTGCTTTTTCCGGGTGTAATGCTATAATAGAACAGATATTAAACAAAAGGAGTTTTTCCAATGAATCTTTTTCTGACTGACGCAACTGCCGCTGCCGGCGGTATGGGCAGCACCCTCATCATGCTGGTGTTGATGCTGGCTGTTTTCTACTTCATGCTGATTCGTCCCGAAAACAAGCGCAAGAAGGAAGCCGAAGAAATGCGTTCCGCTGTGAAGGTGGGCGACAAGATTACCACCATCGGCGGCATCTGCGGCACTGTTGTCAGCATCAAGGACGACAAACTGGTGATTGAGACCGGCGCTGACCAGGTGCGCATTGAGCTGGCAAAGTGGGCCATGTCCACCAACGAAACCGCTGCCGAGCAGAAGAAGGCCGAGCAGAAGAAGGCGCAGGAAGCCAAGGCAAAGGCCAAGGCTGAGAAGAAGGCCAAGAAGTAAGCCATCTGCAAAAAGCAGACCCAGGAATTTCCCGGGTCTGCTTTTTTTATGTCGCTATGAAGTCTTTGCGGCGAAGCCGATGGGGCGTGTGCCATTCAACTGAATGCTTGCTAAAATCCGGGGGGTGCGGGAGGCTAAGAGCCTCCCCTACGGACTCAAAAGATTTCGGTGCATGGGAACCCAACGGGGGACACTCCCTCAGCTTCGCGTTCGCTCAGCAGCTCCCTCAGAGAGGGAGCCAAGGGCACTTCGTGCCAGCAGGTCGACAAGGTGGCGACCCCGGTGGGGCGTATGCAAATACCATCCAACGGAGTCCCCCACTCAGCACTGCGCCTGATTTTCCTCAAATCGCAGCATTTCCTCCGCACTTTTGAGGGTAGTTTCGGTGATGTGGGTGCCGCCGATGATGCGTGCCAGCTCTCGCTTTCTACCCTCTGTATCCAGGGGGGTGACGCTGGTGTAGGTGCGTCCGTCCCGCTCGCATTTGGAAATCAGCATATGGGTATCTGCCAGTGCTGCCATCTGGGGCAGATGGGTCACGCACAGCACCTGCTTGTGCTGCGCCAGTTTTCGCAGCTTCTCGGCAACCCTCTGGGCGGCACGACCGGAAACGCCGGTGTCCACCTCGTCAAAAATCAGGGTAGCAATCTGGTCCTTTTCTGCCAGCACGTTTTTCATGGACAGCATAATCCGAGCCAGCTCACCGCCGGAAGCCACCTTGCTCAGCGGCTTTAGGGCTTCACCGGCATTGGCAGAGAGATAAAACGCCACCGCATCGGCACCGTTGGGCTGCAGCTCCAGCTCCCGGAACTGGCAGCTGAACTGTACCCGGGGCATATCCAGCTCCTTCAGCTCCTGCAAAATCCGGGCAGACATGATTTCGGCATTTTCCCGGCGGTTCTGCCGCAGGGCTTCCGCCGCCGCCCAGGCCTCTTTTTCTGCCTTTTGCTGCTTCTGTTTCAGCTTTTCCAATCGGTCGTCGGCAAACTCAATGTCTGCCAGCTCCTTCCGGGCTTTTTCCAGATAGTCAAGAATCTCCTGGCAGGTGGTGCCGTATTTTTTCCGGAGGCGATAAATCACATCCAGCCGGGACTCAATCTGCTCCAATTCATCCGCGGAATAGCTCAAATCGTCCCGCATATCCTTGGCTTCCTCCGCGGCATCCCGCACCTGATACATCAGATCCGTCACCCGCTCGTGGAGGGAAGTGAAGCTGTCGCTGAACCGGCTCAGCCGCCCCAGGGCGTGCTCTGCCTGGGTCAGCAGACCGGCAGCCCCATCGGATTCCTCCCCGCCATACAGCGCCTCTACCGCTTCGTCCATTCCCTTGGACAGCCGCTCGGCATTTTGCAGCAGCTTGCGGCGCTCCTCCAGGGCTTCATCCTCCCCCGGTTCCAGCTCCGCCTTTTCAATTTCCGCAATCTGATATTGCAGCGTTTCCATGCGCCGCAGCTTTTCCCCCTCGTCCATGGTCATCCGTTGGATTTCCCGGCGCAGGGCGGCTACAGCCTGGTATTTTTCCTGGTAAGCCTGCCGCAGCGCCTGGTTGGAAGAAAAATCATCGAGGAAAATCAGGTGATTTTCCTCGTCGAACAGGGAGGCAGAATCATGCTGCCCGTGAATGTTCATCAGCTGGATGCCCAGCTTCCGCAGCATGGTCACGGAAACCAGGGTTCCGTTGACCCGGCACACATTTTTGCCGTCCAGAAAAATGTCCCGCTGAATCACCGTTTCCCGGTCATAGGGTACCCCATTTTCACTGAACCAGTCCAGGGGGGCAACCTGGGAAAAGACAGCACGGACAGAGGCCTTTTCCTCCCCTGTCCGTATCATGTCCCGATATGCCCGCTCGCCCAAAATGGCGGAGATGGCATCAATGACAATGGATTTACCGGCACCGGTTTCACCGGTGAGAACATTGAAGCCGATTCCAAACGAAATATCCGCGCTCTCAATAACCGCGATGTTTTCAATGTGCAGAAGATTCAGCACGGATGCACCCTCCCATTATCTAATCAGTCCGTGAATTTCGCCGCAGAAGGCGGCGGCAGCATTGGTGTCACGCATAACGGCAATCACCGTATCATCGCCTGCCAACGTTCCCAGCACCACGCTGCGGCTCATGGCATCCAGTGCAGAGGCCGCCGCATTGGCAAGCCCCGGCAGAGTATGAATCACAATGATATTCTGGGCATAGTCAAAGCTGGTGACGCATTCCCGGAAAATGGTATTGAGCCGGGTAGAAAAGGTGTTGGCAACCTCCCGGGAAGCAGTGGTGTAGTGATAGGTTCCGAGACTGGTCAATTCCTTGACAATGCGCAGCTGCTTAATATCCCGCGAAATGGTCGCCTGGGTACTGGCAAATCCTGCTTGATTCAGCTGCTCCAGCAGCTGCTCCTGGGTTTCGATATTTTGGTTGGAGATAATCTCCATGATTTTGGCCTGGCGGTCTGACTTTACACCCATGCCTCTGCCTCCTCATCCTTTTCGGAATTTTAAATTAACCACATCGTAAAAGCTGCGGTCGTTCAGTCGAACCAACCGCGTTTCCAGCTTGGATTTTTTTATGGTAACTACATCGCCCATATTCAGGCGCAGGGTCTTGCCCCCATCCACACTCAGATAGGCGTTGCGGCGGGAGGCGCTGGTCATGGACACGGTGACCACCCGCTTGCCGGAAGCCACAATGCAGCGGCTTGCCACATCGTGGGAGCAAATGGGGGTGATGATGATGCTCTCTGCCTCCGGCTCCACAATGGGGCCGCCGGCGGACAGACTATAGGCCGTGGAACCGGTGGGGGTGGAGATAATCACACCGTCGCCGCCGCATTCCATCGCCTGGATGCCATCGCACTTCACTGCCAGATGGACAATTCTCGCCACCGCTCCCTTGGTAATGACAGCGTCGTTGAGACAAATGTCATGAAAAATAATTTCCCGCTCCCGCTGAACGGTGACATCCAGCATCATGCGGTTATCAATGGTGTATTTTCCCTCTGCCAGCAGCCTGAGTTTATCCAACTCCGTGCTTTCCAGCTCTGCCATGAAGCCAAGAGTGCCGATATTCACCCCCAGCAGGGGCAATCCCCGCTTGGTGGCTGCCTTGGCTATGTGGAGGATGGTGCCGTCGCCGCCAAAGCAAATGACCAAATCCGCATTTCCCATTTCCCGATCCAGGCGGGAAAAGCGGATATCTTTGGGCAGCTCACAGCTGCGCTCCACCTCAAAAGGGAGACAGGCCTTTACCTGAAAGCCCGCATCCTTTAGGATCTGCATGGCGCAGCGCAGGGTATGGAAATTTTTATCCCGGTAAGGGTTGGGCGTCAGGATAAGATTTTTCATACATCCGCTCCTTTGTCCAATGTCTCATGCGCTTGCCGGACGACCTCAGCAGGGTCGGGACAGTTTTCCAGCTGGTCGGAGAGGGTCAGATGTCCCAAAAATTCAATGTTTCCTTCCGGTCCTTTCACCGGAGAGAAGGTAAGACCCAGAATGTGAAAGTCCAGCTCATGCGCCAGGGCAATGAACTGCTCCAGCACCTCCTGATGGGTGGCAGGGTCACGGACAACGCCCTTTTTGCCCACCTTGTCCTTCCCCGCTTCAAACTGGGGCTTGATGAGGCACAGCACCTGCCCGGTGGGCTTGAGCAGCGCCTTGATGGCAGGCAGTACTATTTTCAGGGAGATAAAGCTCACGTCCACCACGGACAAGTCCAGCGGCTCTCCCAGCTGCTCCGGCGTGACATAGCGGATATTGGTGCGCTCCATCACCACCACCCGGGGGTCGGAGCGAATTTTCCAGTCCAGCTGCCCATAACCCACGTCGATGGCGAACACTTTTTTGGCTCCCTGCTGCAGCAGGCAGTCGGTAAAGCCGCCGGTGGATGCACCGGAATCGGAACACACATAGTCGGTGGGCTTCACGCCAAAGTCCCGCAGCGCCTTTTCCAGCTTCAAACCACCTCGGCTGACATAGGGGCACGCCGCTCCCCGCACTTCAATCTGCACGGTTTCCTCATAGGAGATGCCGGGTTTGTCCGCCTTCTGGCCATCCACATACACAAGGCCGCTCATGATAACAGCCTGTGCCTTGGAGCGGGTTTCCGCATAGCCGAGGTCGGTGAGCAGCACATCCAGCCGCTTTTTATTTTTCATGTTCCAGCACCCCGCTTACAAAATTTGCAATGGATGCGGCATCCAGGCCGCACGCTTCATACAGGCGCTTTTGCGCGCCATGGGTTACAAAACCATCCCCCAAATCAATGCCGCTGACCCGGCAGTCCGGGCAATGCTGCATCAGTTCCCAGGCAACCGCCTGCTTTACACCGGAGTTGGCCGCCGCCTCCTCCACCACCACCACCTGCTTGTTGTCGGACAGCAGAGGCAGCAGCGCCTCTGCCGACA